>ERZ1029858.3-NODE-3-length-274237-cov-39.756071_pt1 | contig 274237 bp, 264 predicted proteins | sample MGYA00519237_ERZ1029858 | MGnify/ENA primary metagenome ERZ1029858 (study PRJEB33666, sample SAMEA4610919) | skin metagenome | biome: Human-associated habitat; feature: Malodor aspect; material: skin | place: Philippines | collected 2015-08 ...
TAATGCATTAAGCTAATGGATACTAATACTTTTAATCTTGACTGGAAATATTGTTGGCTATTCAATGGTTCAAAAATTAAATATGGTGATGACGGCATGAGGGATACACCTGTTCCCATACCGAACACAGAAGTTAAGCCTCATTACGCTGATGGTACTCGGAGGGTGACCTCCCGGTAGAGTAAGAAATCGCCAAATAACTAAGAACTAGTCAAGTGACTAGTTCTTTTTTATTAATAGGATACACCTAACACGAAAACCCGCTTTTTTCAAAAGCTCTTCCGCCCTACCGGGCTAAGTTTTCGGCATAAATATGCCAAATCAAGGCATATTTATGTATACCGAACACAGAAGTTAAGCCTAGCAACGCCGATGGTACTCGGAGGGTGACCTCCCGGTAGAGTAGGAAGCTGCTGAATAATTAAAACTTAGTCATTTGACTGAGTCTTTTTTAGTATAGATTTATACCTGTCACGAAAATCGGATTTCTAAGAAATCTACTACGGTTCTCATGCTAATTTTCCTGCGCAAACATTTGTGTTTGAACTCTAGGATTCAACTCAAGGAATTTTTGTGCATACTGAACACAGAAGTTAAGCCTAGCAACGCCTATGGTACTCGGAACTGGCCGTCCGCTTCCTTTAGGACTAATCCGATAAAATTCGCTTGCAAACGCAAACCCATTCGTGCTATCGCACTAGGTTTTAGCCTTAAATATGACAAATCAAGGCACATTTAACCCCAAAACAAGCCACGGGAGTGGCGGGGAATTAGCATAGCTAATGGGTTTTGGTGGAAGTTGCTAAGTAATCAAGAACTAGTTTTACTACTAGTTCTTTTTTATTGCTTAAATACCTATCTAGCTCGTCCAGTTGATGGAGAACTGGAAACCCGCTTGCTTAGCAAACTCTCCCGTGCAATCGCACTAAGTTTTCGGCATAAACAATTGTATCTGAATTCCTGGGCCCTAAATCAACGGGTGTTTATGTATACCTAATACTTAAACAAGCACGTCTGATTCATATAGGAAATCACTCCCTACATATTGCTGGTTCCATGGGATGGTTAGCTTAGAGAAACTTAGTCATTACCTGAACCAGTGTACACTAAATAATTTTTAACTGGAATTTATTCTGTAATAAAGGGCGACATTCCGTTTAACTTTGTCTTTATCCTGTCTTAATTTTACCATTTGATATATATTTATATCTCTTTTCTTAATTGCTTATAATTCCAAAATTAATAAAAGTATATCAATGCAATCCTATTATTAGTATTGAGTAAAAATGAAAAAAAGAAATAACAACTGCTTACATATTAAAAAAATACTTGACAAGATTGGTTTACAAGAGTAAACTTATTTTAAGTATTAAGTCTACAATTGTAAACGAAAAGGAGGGAAAGACAATGGGTGCAATAGTATATAATACTCATATCACAGATGCTGAATGGGAAGTCATGCGTGTAGTTTGGGCAAATAATCGAGTAACTAGTAAAGAAGTCATCTCCATTTTGAAAGAAAAAATGGACTGGACACAATCCACTATCAAAACGATCTTAGGTCGATTAGTTGAAAAAGGCGTATTAAATACAGAGCAAGAAGATAGAAAGTTTATTTACACTGCCAATATTGAAGAGAAAGAAGCCGTAAGGGGTTACACAGAGGATATTTTTAACCGTATTTGCCGAAAGAAAGTCGGAAATGTCATAGGAAACATCATTGAAGATCATGTCTTAAGCTTCGATGATATAGATCGACTAGAAAAAATATTAGAGATGAAAAAATCTTTCGCAGTAGAAGAAGTGGATTGCAATTGTCCAGAGGGACAATGCGAGTGTCATTTACATCATCATTAAGAATAAGGAGGAATTTAAAATGAAGAATAACAATAAGCATTCATCCCACAGTCACCATAATCATGGCGACATGGATCATTCAAAACATGAGCACGTAAGCACGGAAGAACATGGAGACCATAATAAGGATCAACATCACGATCATCATGCTGGCCATGACCACGGTGGGCACAGTGGGCATGAGCATCATCATCATGGAAACTTTAAGGAACTTTTCTTAAAGTCATTGCCACTAGGAATCATTATTATGCTCTTATCCCCTATGGCTGGGTTTGACCTACCATTCCAGTTTAATTTTCCATATTCTGATATTGTAGTAGCTATTTTATCTACTATATTAATTATTTATGGTGGACGTCCGTTCTATCAAGGTGCAGTTGACGAATTTAAACAAAAAGAACCTGGAATGATGGCACTCGTTTCTTTAGGTATAAGTGTTTCATATTTATATAGTGTTTATACTGTTATCACTAGCTACGTAACGGGTGAACAGGTCATGGACTTTTTCTTTGAATTTGCTTCATTACTATTAATCATGTTATTAGGTCACTGGATTGAGATGAAAGCTATTGGAGAAGCAGGAGATGCACAAGAAGAACTGGCTAAGCTAGTACCAAAAGATGCCCATGTAGTATTAGATGACGATTCAATAGAAACACGACCAGTTGCTGACTTAAAGGTAGGTGATTTAATTCGAGTTCAAGCTGGAGAAAATGTGCCAGCAGATGGAACTATCGAGCGTGGAGAATCACGTCTAAATGAAGCTCTTTTGACTGGGGAATCTAAGTCAATTAAAAAAGGACCTGGCGATGAAGTAATCGGGGGCTCAACAAATGGAGAAGGGGTTCTTTATATTAAAGTGCTTGAGACAGGTGATAAGTCCTTTATCTCTCAAGTACAGGATTTAATCAGTCAAGCTCAAAGTCAACCTTCTCGTGCAGAAAATATTGCTCAAAAAGTTGCGGGATGGCTGTTCTATATTGCGGTAACTGTCGCACTAATAGCTTTTGTAGTGTGGACGCTTATAGCAGATATTCCAATGGCAGTAAAATTTGCTATCACAACATTAGTTATAGCTTGTCCGCATGCATTGGGTCTGGCTATTCCATTGGTAACCGCCCGTAGCACAAGCTTAGGAGCTAGCCGTGGCTTACTAGTAAAAGACCGCCAAGCCTTAGAAATAGCTCAAGATGCGGATGTGATGATTTTAGATAAAACAGGTACTTTAACAACTGGTGAGTTTAAAGTATTAGATGTAAAACTTCTTAATGACAAATATACAAAAGAGGAAATCACTGCCTTATTGGCAGGTATTGAAGGAGGGTCTAGTCACCCTATTGCTCAATCAATTATTAGTTTCGCTAAGCAGCAAGGTATAAGTCCAGTATCATTTGATTCAATTGATGTGATTTCCGGTGCTGGGGTAGAAGGTAAAGCCAAGGGCCATAGTTACCAATTAATCAGCCAAAAAGCATACGGACGTAATCTGGATATGGATATTCCAAAAGGAGCAACTCTCAGTATATTAACAGAAAACGATGATGCCATTGGTGCTGTAGCTTTAGGAGACGAATTAAAACCAACCAGCAAAGAGTTAATACAAGCTCTTAAAAATAACAATATACAACCAATTATGGCAACAGGTGATAATGAAAAAGCGGCTCAAGGCGCGGCAGAAGATTTAGGGATTGAATATAGATCAAATCAATCTCCACAAGACAAGTATGAGTTGGTAAAAACACTTAAAGATGAAGGAAAAAAAGTTATCATGGTAGGTGACGGTGTCAATGATGCCCCTTCTCTTGCCTTGGCAGACGTTGGTATAGCTGTCGGTGCTGGAACTCAAGTTGCACTTGATTCAGCAGATGTCATATTGACTCAATCTGATCCAGGAGATATTGAATCATTCATTGAATTAGCACACAAAACAACTCGTAAAATGAAACAAAACCTCTTTTGGGGAGCCGGCTATAACTTTATAGCTATCCCTCTAGCTGCAGGAATTTTGGCCCCTATTGGTATCACATTAAGCCCTGCATTAGGAGCAATTCTAATGTCTGTGTCAACAGTCATAGTCGCAATTAATGCTATTTTATTAAGATTAGATCCGAAATAAAATAACGGTTAACATATAGAATAATTGGAACCCCTTAATGAAAATACAATAGTTTTACAGGAAAGGAAGAGATGTAGGAACTTTAAAAATCATCTCTTCCCTTTTATTGTTTATAAAAAATCTTATTTATAAGGAGGAAAGACTATGAGGATGATTATTTTAGGTCTGCCCGGAGCTTGAAAAAGCAAAAAATCTAATAGATAAGTATCATTTGAACGCTATTTTAACAGGCAAAATGTTAGGAAAAACAGCCAAGGAGAAGGGTACATTCAAATTTAAAGTGCAGGAATATATGAATAAATGATGCTAGTTTTGAGGAGTGGATAAATTCATTAGTTAAGAGTCACTAATTAGAAAAGGATGTTGAAAATGGCTTTGTCGTGGATGGTTACCCACGCACCCTCCAACATGAAAAAGTGCTCGAGGCTTATCTACAAAGTAAGTGGATTGTAAAAAGAGGTTTTGACAATCCATAAACGCATGTTTGACTATAACTAATACAGAAAATAAGCCCGTATGGCTTGTGGAAGAAAGTATTCCATATATAATGGGGACTTCTTGAATGGCGAGCGAAGTGAGACTTAATCATTTGACTAAGTCTTTTTTAGTATAGAATTTGATATATTATAATAACCTGTAACGGAAATCTGCTTGCTATAAAAAATCTTCAACCATTCCAGGTTACATTCTTGGGCAAATAATTGTTTCCGATATCTGTAATAAAATCAAGTGATATTTGGCGTATATTAGGTCATAGAACTTAAGCTCAATAATTTCTGTGATACTTAGAAATTAACTGCCCGCTTTATCTAGGACTGACCTTCCCGATATAGTAGAAAGATTGCTAATTATCTAAGACTTAGTTATTTGATTGGGTCTATTCTTGGTTTTAAAATTATCTAGTACATATAATTAAGATTTTAATGTATAATTTCATATATGGAGGCTCATATGAATTCTAATTTAGAGAAACAATTATTAAATGACTTTTTACTTGATAGTAAAAGTTTAAATAATAACACTAATTATTTTATAGTAAATAATTCTGATGTAGGATTTCTTACATATAATAATCATAAACTTGCTATTAATGTATTGCCAAATAAGATTCTGTTTAGATCTGATAATAAAACACTAATTGATACCCTTAAAAGAGAGTACAAGGATTACCCAGCTGCTTGGTTTTTTGAATTTCCTAATATTTTAAAGCTTAAAGATATACTAGGTGATTTTGACATTGCTATAAAAAATATGGGCCCTATATATGTAGCAAATAGTAGTTTCAAGAAGATAGAATCTGATTATAAATTTATGAGAATAGATAAAAAAGATTTTTACAAGTTTAAAAGTATAAGTAATATGTGCTTTGCCTTTGATGATGGATACTACAAGGATATGGATGCACTAGCTTACTATGATAAAGATAAGCTAGTTGGCCTTACTGGGGTTAATGTAAATTCTAAGTATCTATGGGAATTTGGAGTGGAAAAGTTCTTTTATGATAGCAAATACAAAAATATTATGCCTATATTGGTGAATAATTTGGCTTATATAGTTATTAAAGAAAATATAGATATCACTCCTATATATTCAACTCAATTTTCTCATATTAAGTCTATAAATCTAGCCAATAAATCTGGTTTTGATATGGCAATGGCTTTTATTAGTGCTGATTAAGCTAGCTTAAGTTTTAAAAATAAAAAATCGACAGTTTTTAATAGCTGTCGATTTTATTTTTATTAAATTGATAGCTTAGCTGCCTTTGAAAGATACGAAGATATTCTCTCCATTGCTGTTAGTGTTTTTTCGTATAGTAAACCACTTTCTGGATCGCATGTTCTATCTCTCATTCTTAACATATGGTCAAGTATAAATTTGTCAATATCTTTTTGCATTTTTCTATAGTATGTGCCTGTGTTTTTTACTCTTTCTTCTTTTGATAGGTCCTCACGCATTACCTCTAACATTTTTTCAATAGTGTAATTTAAAGTTTCTAAATCTTGGTAGGCTATATTTGTAAAATCTAGCTTTTCTTCTTCTTTTAATTTTGCCACGTCTGCTATATTTTTAGAATGATCGCCTACTCTTTCTAGGTTACGTGAAATTCTAAGGTAGGAAACGAAGTTTGCTGATGTTTCTTCATCCATTGGCAAGGATAGAGCATCTATTATAAAAGCTGAAATTTCTTTGTTAAGATGATTTACTACCTTTTCTGTTTGGAAAATTTTATCGTATTTGTCTTCATCAAATTTGATTAAAAGATCTATAGCATATTGGTAATTTTTATTTACTATATCTAGCAGTCTATTTATTTCAGCTCTGACATCTGTAAATGTAGCGTGAGCGTCTTTGCTAACGTTTTTGTTGATGTATTGCAGGCTCATTTCTTCTTGCTCTTTGTCCTTTCCGGGTATTAATCTTATAGATAATTCAGCTAGTTTTCTCGAAAATGGTAGCAATATGATTGTTGTAGCTATGTTAAATAATGTGTGTAAGTTTGCAATTTGTGCTTCTGGTAAGTCTCTAGAGAAACTTAATACTATCTTATCTATTGGCACAAACAAAGAAAGAATTATAAAAATAACTGTACCTATAATATTAAATAGTACGTGTGCTAGGGCAGTTCTTTTTGCATTTTTTGAAGATCCTAGAGTAGACAATACAGAAGTAATACATGTACCAATATTAAAACCAAATACTATATACATAGCTGATTTAAATGGTATAACTCCTTGGTTGGCTATAGCCTGTAAGATACCTAAGGCTGCAGATGATGATTGAATAATAGCTGTAATAAATGTGCCTGCGATTACTCCAATGAATGGATTTTCAAATCTTGTCATCATGGTAACAAAACCAGGGTAATCCCTTAAAGGTTCCATCGCATTGCTCATAAGATCCATACCCATAAATAAAAATCCTAGGCCCATTATTGCTTGACCTAAAGAAGCCTTCCTACTATCTTTAGAAAAAGAATGTAAAACAAAACCAATAAAGGCTATTATTGGTGCCATTGCTGAAATATTTAAGGCTACAAGTTGACCTGTAATGGTTGTACCGATATTGGCACCCATTATAATACCCACAGCTTGGTAAATAGTCATAAGCCCTGCATTTACAAAACCTACGACCATAACTGTGGTTGCAGATGAGGACTGGATGATGGCTGTTACAAGGGTACCTACAAAAATAGCTTTAAAGAAATTTGAGGTCATTTTTTCTATAATGACCCTAAGCTTATCTCCTGCTACTAGCTCTAGACCATTACTCATCATCTCCATACCGTATAAAAATATGGCAAGTCCACCTAATAACCCGATAAAATAATTAATTGACATAAACCCTCCATTATCATTCATTATTTTTATCTAATATGTAATTGTATAATTTATAATCCGTAACCCCTTAGGACTATAAATTTTAGGGCTTATCTAAAATAGCCCGTAACTTATATTTTACCATATTATAAATTTTAATTCTTCGCTGTATTTTAAGACAAAATAAAGGACTATAAATTTGAAAATATATGCTATATATTTTATAATATAGCTACTAATGAAAGGAATATCTTATGGCTAGTTTAAAAATAAAATGGGCTGGGCTGGGACTTGCTTTTTCAATTGTTTTTCCAAGTGTTGCCTATGCTTCCGATGTAATTAAGTATGATGACACTAATCTAGATCAGGTTTTTATTGATAATAATATCCCCTATGATAAAGATGCTGTGGAAAAAAGAAAAGCTGATTATTTGGCAGATCCTAATAACACCATAGCTCCTAATTATGAAGTAGAAGAAGTAATCATTTCAGAAGAAGTAACAGTAACTGATAATGGAGATATAGAAAAAATTATAACTAAAGAAACCCACCTTGAAGATACAAATCCAGCTCCTATTTATTCCAAAACACCGGTTTATAAAAAGGTAGTTGATATATCTGAGCACCAAGATCCAAATAAAATTGACTACAATAAATTTGCTAATGATATAGACGGGGCTATTTTAAGAACATCAATTACAGATGCTAAAACTTTAAATATTAGAAAAGATTATAATGTAGAAAGACATTATAACGAGTTAAATAGTAGAAATGTACCTATAGGTTTTTATCATTATTCAAGAGCTATCAATGCGGCTGAGGCCCTTTTAGAGGCAGACTATGTATATAATATTATAAAAGATAAAAATGTATCGCTACCAGTTTATATTGATATAGAAGATGATAAAAGACAAACAAAAGCTAGCAAAGGGGAGATATCAAGTGCTGCCGAAGCTTTTGTAAAATCTATGCAGGCACGAGGATATGTTGCAGGCATATATTCTTACCCTTGGTTTGCTAAAAATTATTTAACTCGAGATGTAAGAAATAAATATGAATTTTGGATAGCTGATTATGATTCAAAAGAATTTACTGCCTATAACCAGTCAGACTTTGACTCCTGGCAATATTCCCATACGGGAAGAATAAATGGTTATGGGGGCAATATCGATATGAATGTCGTTTATAAAGACTATCCGTATATAATAAAAGGCGTATCAAAAAAACCAATGAACATTTTAGTAGATGAAATCCTAGCTGGTAAATGGGGAGTAGGATCTGAAAGGCAAAGAAGACTTACCTATGCTGGGTATAATTATAATATAATACAGAATGCAGTTAACCAAAGACTAGCTAATGCGTAAAAAGGAGAGAATAATGGCAGAAATTAAATATGATATAGTTGAAACTTTAGGAGTACTTTCCGATAATGGCAAAGGATGGACTAAGGAATTAAATCTTGTAAGCTGGAATGATCGAGATCCAAAGTTTGACATCCGTGATTGGAATGAAGATCACACAAGAATGAGAAAGGGTGTCACCCTAACCAACGAAGAAGCAGAAGTACTTTTTAACGTCCTAAGCGAAGAATTTGGTGAATAAATAAGAGACCTTAAGAATTAATTTTCTTAAGGTTTTTCTTATCTAAAGCTTTAAATATCAAGCTTTTGAAGTATATTTAGAACTAGGTGATATAATGATTTATTTGGATAATGCAGCTACTGCAATAAAAAGAGAAGAAATAATAAAATATATTTTAGAGCACACAAAAGACTTTGATGGCAACCCGGAAAGTACCCATGCTATGGGGCGCAATGCCAAGATGATTTTAGAAGAATATAGAAGAAAAATAGCAACTTCTATAGGGGCAAATCCTAAGGATGTCATATTTACATCGGGGGCAACTGAAGTAAATAATACAGTAATAAATGCCTTTAAGAATAGCGAAATAATAACAACAGCTATAGAACATGATTCTATTTTAAATACCATAAGAAAAGATAATTCAGTTTTACTAAAGGTTGATAAAAACGGACAAATTTCACTAGACGACTTAAAAAATAAAGTAAGTGAAAATACAAAACTTGTTGCAATTATGTATGTAAACAATGAAACAGGGTCTATAGAGCCAGTAAAAGAAGTTGGAGAATACTTATCTGATAAGGACATATGGTTTCATATAGATGCAGTCCAAGCCTATGGCCATGTGGATATAGATGTTGAAGAATTAAAATGTGATTCGCTAGCTATATCAGGACATAAGATAGGCGGCCTAAATGGTTTTGGAGCCATGTACTTGAGAGAGAACCTCCCTTCATTTATGAAGGGTGGAGAACAAGAAAAAAATCGCCGTGCAGGTACTTCATTTGTAGCAGGAGCCTACTCCATGGCAGAAAGTTTTCCAAAAATGCTAGAAGAGCGTGAAAAAATCAAAGAATTAAAAAGATATTTTATAGATAAACTTTCCACAACAGATATAGACTTTGAAATAAATGGAGATATAGAAAAAACTTCAGCCCACATTTTAAATATTTATTTTGATGATTATAAGTCAGACTTTTTACTTACCTACCTTGATATGAACGGGATATGTGCATCAGCGGGATCAGCTTGTAGGGCAGGTAGTTTTTTACCAAGCCATGTCATTACAAATATGTATGATGAAAAAAGAGCGAACCACTCCATAAGGTTTTCTTTTGGTTATCAAAATACTAAAGAAGAAATAGATAAAGTTATAGAAGTTTTATCAAATTTATAAGATCAGCCGTGAGGGCTGATTTTTTTGTGCCAATATTTAAGAAAGATTTAAGATTTGTTTAAGTTTAAGCAAATGTTAGTAGCTTATAATACTTATAAGGAGGAAGAAATATGCTAACAATAAAGAACTTAAATAAAAAATTTGATCAAAAAATCATCTATGAGAACTTAAATCTTGAACTAAAAAAGGGAGAAATATTTGCTTTAATAGGGCCAAATGGAATTGGAAAGACCACACTTATCCGTATGATGCTTGGACTTGATAGATCCTATGAAGGCGAGATTAGTAAAGAGCAATACAAAATTGGATATAGTCCAGAAACTCCAAAATTTCCAGAAATCTTAACAGGCAAAGAATTTTTAGAACTTATCAAATATCACCATGAATCAGATGATAATATTGATGAATTGATGAAAAAAGTAGGTCTAAATCCAGCTAATAATACTAAAATTTTAAATTATTCCAAAGGAATGCTACAAAGACTAGCAGTAGCGCAGTCACTGATTGGTAATCCTGATATAATTCTATTGGATGAACCTGCAAGTGGACTAGATTTTTTTGGACAGATGGCCATGCAAGATTTAATAAAAAACCTAAAATCATCGGATAAAGCCATACTTTTAAATTCTCACTTACTCTATGATGTAGAAAAAATAGCCGACAGAGGTCTTATAATTATGGGGCCTAAGGATTTTAAAGAATTTTCTAAGGATGACTTTAAACAAAAACCACTTTCTCAAATATTTTTAGACTTTGCAAAGGAGATAGATTATGAACCTCACTAAGTTACATATAAAAGAAAATTTGAGCAAATCATCATTTGTTATTTTTGCCATAATAGGATTAATAATTACATTTTTAGCTAGAGGGATGGAAGTCACTGCTCCTGGAATGAATACTAGTGGAGATATTGGTAAATATGGACTGCAATGGACGATTATAAGTTTAATATCTTCTTTGGCCGCAGTTACATTATCTTCAGGAAGCTTTAAAAGATATTTAACAAGTGATTTACCAGATATCTTAAGTGTCCATGGATTAAGTCTTAAAAAACAAATCAGTCAAATATTTAAAGCAGATGTTTTTATAAGTATGGTTATGGGCATATTGCTTCTAATTGGAATGCTTATAAATATTATAATACAAAGACCTAAAATAAGCCTTTTAGGGTTTCTACTAGCCATTTTAATTTATCTACTAACTATATTTATAGTAAATCTAATAATGGGGATTCTGAATTTATTATTTAATCCTGCAGCTGGGTCCTTATTTGGTATATTTTTTGTAATAATTGGTGTGCTGAGGGGACTATTAACTTTTATTTTAGAAATGCAAGGTGGCATTATTGCAGAAATTATGGTTAGGATTTTATATATATTCCCACCTATAGATGATTTTGGAAAGATTGCCCGTGATTTATTTTTAGAAGAATTTACCAATATGAGATTGCTAGGTCAGTGCTTGCTTTATATATGGATTTTAGTAGGTATATATTATTTAGTAAAGAAATGGAAGGTAGGAGATGAAAAATAAAATAATTTATTTCTTAGTTGGAGCTTTCCTAATAATTTTTAACTATCAAAATCGCATAACTAGCATTGATGAAACTACCCTAGCTTTAATAGAAGAAGTAAATACTTATAATACTGAAAAGCTATGGCCAGAGTTTAAAAATAAAGACTATATGAAAGATATTAGGTATAATTCTAATAAAGAGTTTAGATATGATCATGGAAAGATTACTAAAAAAACTTCAGACCAACCAGTAGCAAGTATTGAAGCTTTAAAAGAAGGAAACAAACCACTAATAAAGGCTGTACCTTTTGAAAAATTTAGGGGTATTACTGACCAAGGAGCTTCTACAAATGCGAGCCTGCAAAGTAAATATAAATCAGTTATAATTCATGAATCCTTTCACTGCTTTCAAATGGAGCATGGACTGAGTGAAGTGGTAGATATTCTAGATAATGATATTGATTATGAAGATCCAGTCTATGATAAATTTATAACAGTATGTAAGAGCTTAGATGAGGATAGAACCTATAAGAAACTTTGGGAAGATGAGTATAGGGCTTTGCTATCCTTGTATGAAAATAAAGATGCTAGCCTATATAAAAATGCTAGAGATCAGCGCTTATCTTATGTGAAAACAAATTTTCCCAATAACTATGAATATTTTGTAGAAATGGAAAACTACAAGGAGTTTATAGAAGGAACAGCAAGATTTGTAGAGGAAAAATATATGGTTGCTATAGCAGATGATCCTTATATAAAATATAGTGATAGGATTTTTAATAGTATTGATGAGTCATATTACTCGAAAGGCTCTTTAAAGGCTAAAATATTGGATGAATATTACCCAAGATGGAAAGAGAATTTAGATTTTAGTAGAAAAAATAATTTTGATAAGATGTTAAAAAAAGGAAATATTTTGTGAATGAGAAAATTTTAATAGTTGATGATAATAATGAAATTTGCAATATAGTTACACTTTATCTAGAAAATAGTAGTTTTAGGGTATTTGAAGCTAAAAATGGAAAAGAAGCATTAGAATTTCTAAAAAATGACAAAATCTCTCTGATGATTCTAGATATAATGATGCCAGAAATGGATGGAATAGAAGTTTTAAAAGCTATTGGAAATGACAGAGATTTCCCTATAATATTTTTATCAGCCAAATCCAGTGTAAAGGATAAGATAGAAGGTTTATATCTTGGTGCGGATGATTATTTAGCAAAACCCTTTGACCCAGCAGAGCTGGTGGCAAGGGTTATTGCGCTTTTAAGAAGAAATAACCGCAGGTCTAATAATATTATAAAAGTAGGGAATTTAAGTTGGGATAAGGATAAAAGACTGATTTATAAGAATGAAAATGTTTTAAATCTACGTTCCAAAGAATATGAACTTTTAACAATGTTTATGAGTACTCCTGGCAAAGTATTTACTAAACAAGAAATATATGAAAACTTGTGGCAATCATATTATTATGAAGACGATAATACAATCATGGTTCATATCTCAAATTTAAGAGATAAAATAGAAGATAATCCTAGAAGTCCAACAAAAATAATTACCATAAGAGGCCTAGGTTATATGCTTAGGAAATAAGAATGAATACTAAAAAAAATATTTTCAAGAACACTATTATTTTTATAATAGTATTTATAATAGCAACAGCATTATTTTTTACCAGCATATCAAAAATTTTAAATGACAATACCTTCGATAATATTTTTGGAGAATATATACCAATTGCTGATAATGTTGATGAAAGCTCATTAAATTGGGATAAAATAGCAGAACTTGGTGGGTCTGGCTTTGTAGTGGATGGTAATAAGGTAATAAGAACTTATAATAAAAAAATTAACGAAGAATATTCAAGTTCTGAGCTTTTAGATTTTGTAACTCTTGGCGATAATGGCCAAAATACCTTTGTTTTTAATACTAATGATGGAAACAAGTTTTTTTTAAGCTATCCCAATGATAAGGTTTCGTCAACTATAAATTTTAATCTAAACAAGGGAGAAAGTACCCTTAAAAAAAATATATTAATATTTTTATTCTTAATTATTGGTAGTTATATTTTAATCATCTATTTAATAGTCAGCTGGCTATCCTATAAAATTAATAATGAACTAGCAGAAATCTATAAAAAACAAGAAAGAGATAGGGATCTTTTATTTAAAGGCATTGCCCATGATGTAAAAACACCCCTAGCAGTTATATTATCTTACAGTAAGGCCTTGGATGAAAATCTGGTTATTAATGAAAAAAAAGAATCTTATCTTAAAATAATTGAAAGAAATGCAGGAATTTTAAATGACAGAGTAGATGAGCTCTTAGAATTTTCAAGTATTGATAATTTTGTGGTAGAAAAGGAAAACAAAGATATTTTAGAGTTTGTTCGTAGATACGTGGGAGATAATTACTCTTATTTTTTAGAAAATAAAGCCTATATAGAAATATTATTTGATGAGAATGATAAATTTTTTATAGATGTGGATTATAAACTATTTCAAAGGTTACTTCAAAATTTAATCCAAAATTCCATAGACCATAATGAAAAAGACGTTATAATTACAATTAATTTTAAAGATAATAACCTTATTTTTAAGGACAATGGTAGGGGTATAGATTCTAAAGATATTGAAAATATATTTGATCCCCTATTTACAGGTGATACAAGCCGCCAGGGGGAAAAACTTCGTGGCATGGGCCTTGCAAATGTTAAGAAGATTTGCGAGATTCATAAATGGAAAATTTCCTATAAAGATGGCTTTGTAATCAGCTTTTAATAAAGTATAGTATTTCTCTAGTATAAAAGGAGGGGCCATGAAAGATAAAAAGGATACTAAAGTAGTAGTAGGTATTAGCGGTGGGGTAGACTCCTCAGTAGCTGCCCTACTTTTAAAAGAAGAAGGCTACGATGTAGTTGGAATATTTATGAAAAACTGGGATGATAAGGATGAAAATGGTGTTTGTACTGCGGAAGAAGACTTTGAAGATGCAGTAGCTATAGCAAACCAAATAGGTATCCCATATTATTCAATCAACTTTGAAAAAGAATATTATGATAGAGTGTTTACCTACTTTTTAGATGAGTATAAAAAAGGTAGGACCCCCAACCCTGATATCATGTGCAATAAGGAAATAAAATTTAAGGCATTTTTAGACTATGCCAAAAATCTAGGGGCAGACTATGTAGCAACCGGCCACTATGCAAGAGTAGATAGGTCTGGTGATGAAACAATTATGCTCCGCGGGGTAGATAATAATAAAGATCAAACTTATTTTCTAAGCCAATTATCCCAAGATCAAATTAAAGATGTTCTATTTCCAGTAGGAGAATTAGAAAAATCTGAAGTAAGAGAAATTGCAAAAAAACATAATCTTGCCACTGCCAATAAGAAAGACTCTACAGGTATTTGCTTTATAGGAGAGCGTGATTTTAATGAATTTTTAAGCAATTACCTACCAGCTCAGCCAGGTGACATAGTAGATACAGAAGGTAATGTATTAGGCAAGCACGATGGTTTAATGTATCACACGATTGGTCAAAGACGTGGTCTTGGTATAGGTGGTGATGGAGCTGCTTGGTTTGTTTGTGGTAAAGATTTAGAAAAAAATGAACTTATAGTTTGCCAGGGATCTGATAATCCACTTTTACTTTCAAATAAACTTTATGCAAGTGAATTCTCTACCTTTACAAATAAAAAGATACCAGCAGAATTTGACTGTACAGCTAAATTTAGATACCGTCAAAAAGATATAAATGCCCATGTTAAAGTTTTAGATGATAATCAAATAGTAGTGACTTATGATGATACCAAGGCCGTGACACCAGGTCAAGCTGCAGTATTTTATATGGATGATATATGTATAGGATCTGCAATAATTGATGAAGTTTATAATGATAACAAAAAACTAAAATTGTAGTTTTTTTATTGAAAATTTTAATAAAAAACTATTGTACTTTTGGGGGGGAGGTGCTATAATTTGCTTAAGAAGGCAAGTTAAGAGGAAAATAAAATGAAAAAAATAAAAAAAATATTCTCAGCTGCTACTTTAAGCTTACTTTTAATCCCAAGCTTAACAGCTTTTGCAGGAAGTCATGATAATTATGGATTCAGTTTTACAATGGGAGCGACAAACTTTACACAATATACTACTAGTAGAGTTAAGAACGAAACAACACCAATTTATTGCAGGGTAGATGCAGCTAAGCTCAATACTAAAAGTGTCAAACTTGCAGCTGTTAGAGGAGATTATAAAGAATCAAAATATACACCAGTAACTTATGTTTATAGACCAGGAACTTACTATTTAAGTAGTTACATCAGAGAAGACTTCAATAGCGGAAGATCTTCCATAAGTACTGCAAGAATTAGATGTCAAAAATACGAAACTTTTGGATCCGCAGATATATCTGGGGTTTGGTCTCCTGATTCTTATAGATAAATTATAATAATTCTTGCCTTCTTTAAATATAAACAATTTTTTTGAGGTCAATATGAAAAAAAGCATATTCTTAATATTTTTAACTTTATCACTTTCTTCCTGTTCCGTCAACCAAACTGATAATGAGAGTGAACATAATAAAATTGAAGTTATACAAGATTTAGATGAAGATGAAAAAAATGAATTAGAGAGATTAGCTAAACATAAGGACAATGGTGTTTACCACTATACAACTTATAATAAAGATAATGGAACGGTTATTTCTGAAGAAGTATACGGTGAAAGCGATGACTATAAATTTCGAATTGATAATAATGAAGTGTACCAATTTAGGGATAAGAAAAGTTCTACAATAGCAAATAGTAAAAATAATCTATACTATGAGAATATATTAAGCGATAATAGTTCAGAAGATGATGATAGCTATAGTAATTTTTATAATGATTTGTATCAAAAAGGTAAATTTGATTTAGTAAGTAATAGTAATTATATTACCCTAGAATTTGATAATGGAGACTATAGAAAGTATGATGCAAATTCTTTAAATCTTATTGAAGAAACCTTTTCCTCAGAAGGAATGTCACTTATTAAAATTTTGGAGTCTCATGATTCAGATGTAGAGAAATCCTATGATAAATACTTTCATGTAATTGAAAATATGACACAAACAGATGACGTAGGGAAAGTAACTGAAAATGAATAAGAAGCGAATTGTATTATTTTCAATAGGGATTTGCATACTTCTATTTATTTTTAGAGTATATATAGTAAATAGAAATTTTCCTCAAAGAGACTTTATCCAGGCTGTGAATATAAATGAAGAAGTAAATTGTGATGATGTAAATATAAAAATTTTAAACAGCCAAATAGAGAGTATTGATCCAGATGGTTTCCCTATTGCATCTATTACTTATAGCATAGAAAATAAAACAAATAAAGATATTGATTTATCAGAAATTTATAATAAGCTATCTTTGTATTCGAATTACGATAAAGCTGATATTCAAAATATAAATTTGGGATTTGATAATAGCCAATTTAAAAACACCTATAATCAAGATGAATTAGTATTAAAACCAAGACAAAATAAAATATTTCATTTCAATTATTATTTATTAAAAGATACAGAAAAATATAATAACTTTGTATACATAGATAATAGCCTCTATGCTAATGATTTTAATCAATATTTAAACGACGGAACACTTTTATATAAAATTATAAATCTAGGAAATATATATGAACAAAGCGATTCTAATTAGAATTTTCAAAAGAAACAGATTATTTATACTTTTACTCGCAACTATATTAATTAATTATCTAAATTTTTTGAATGTTAATAATGAGCAAACCTTTGTAAATTTTGTTCCTCTTCAATCAGCATGGAATATGAATATGATGATTACAGGAGAGTCTACTATTGGTGGTATGCTGTATATGTTTCTATCTTTTTTAATGGCTAGTTTACCACTTAGTGATATTTTAGTAGAGGATAGAAAAAGTGGATTGAGGAATCAAATTTTATTGAGAGTAAGCAAAAGTAATTACTATAAGAACATATATTTTTATAACTTTTTATTTGGAGGTTTATTTTTAATATTTCCATTAATTATAAATCTCATGCTATGGATGATGGTAAGACCTTTATTTGCTATGAACTACATGAGTGCTAGTTTAATTAATCAAGCGTTCTTAGCAGACTTGTTCGTAAAATCACCATATATGTTCTTTATAGTACATTTATTTTTAGTATTTTTAACTGGTGGTATTATATCTAGTTTATCACTAATAATAAATGATAAGTTTAATAGTTTTTATGTCGGTGGCATAGTTATCCTTATTTTGGATGTAATAGCATCAATTATAAATCAAATATATGTATTTCAAACTAAAAACTACACAGTGTCCTTTTTAGGTTTGAAAGAATTAGTAATTAATCGTGTTTTGCCAGATAATATAATAAATTGGATTTATATTTTAATATTATTTATTTTGCCAATTGTATATTTAAAAATTAAGTCTAAAGAAGAGATTGTATGAACTTACTTATTAGAGATCTTAAATATCAAATAAAAAAGATTAAATTCACTACATTGGCTATGATTTTAATTTATTCGTTTATGATATTTCTTGCGAATATGTATGCTGATGGTTCATCAATATTTGAACATTTTTTTAAGTATTCATTTATAGATGTAGGTATGGTTAGAAACTTAAATGAATTTTTTATACCTAGTCACTGGCTACTTTTGCATCTTATTCCAGTATCTAGTTTGATTTTAATAATTATTAAAGATCATTATGACAATGGTATTTATAGTTTAATGAAAGTAAAGAATAAAACTACTTACTTTTATTCAAAAATTATCGCATCATCAATTATTAATTTAATTTTAATTACTTTATTTATAGTGGTTTTATTTATATGGGAAAAATTTAGTAATAATTACAATCAACAATATACAATATTTTTTACAAGAATTATGTTTTGTTTAACATTAGAAAATATAATACTTACTTTTTTAGGGGTGCTAGTTGCGTTAAAATTTTCTACTAGATTTTCTTTATTTTTCTTGTTATTAAATTTATCATTAGCTATGCTTACTAATTTTCCATACATAATTGGTCAAGCAAGCTTAGGATATAAACAAGACTTTTTAGGAGGAGAATTTAATTTCTCTAATAATATAATATATTTACTAGTAGTATTAGCTATAACAGTTATATTTTCTTATTTTTATTTTAGTAAGTACAATTTTTATGGAGATGAAAAGTGATAGAAATAATTAATCTGTATAAGTATATTTCAGGAAAGTTGATACTAGATGACATCAATTTAAATTTAAAAGATGGGTCTGTATATGGCTTTATAGGCAGAAATGGTTCTGGAAAAACTATGCTATTTAGAGCTATTTGCGGTCTAATAATTATAGATAAGGGTGAGATAATAATTAATGGAAATAAAACTAGCGATAATGAGATTACACAAAATATAGGTCTGCTTTTAGAAAATCCATCTTTTTTAAATGGTTTATCCGCTTATGATAATCTTAAAATGATAGCAAGTATTAGAAGTGTTGTAGATGATTCAAGAATTGATGATGTAATTGATATTGTAGGCTTAAGTCAAGCCAGAGATAAAAAGTACGAACAATTCTCTCTTGGTATGAAACAGAGACTTGCTATAGCGAATGTAATAATGGAAAATCCAAATATATTAATATTTGATGAACCTACAAATGCTATTGATGAGCAGGGGGTCACTGTTCTAAAAGATATTATAAAAAGTGAAAAGAATAACGGTAAATTAATTTTAATAGCCAGTCATGAAAAGGAAATTATTGAAGAGCTTTGTGACGAAGTTTACTATATGAGCGAAGGTAAACTTACTAACAAGTCCTAACACTATAGCATAGAAAAGTCTATACATAATATATGATATAAATTCTCACAAAAAAGTAATGTGAGAATTTTTAATTTAAAATTCAATTTATATAACTTTAAATGTTCGAATTATCTTAGGTTTCCTGCAAAACATAATGACTAAATTATATATTAAGACGAAATCTACATATTTAAAAATATTGATAATCATAATATGATAATTATATCAAAGTAGTATAGTATATGATGATACAAAGGCAGAAACTTCATAGAAAGTTAGTTTATTCTATAGAATAGAGCTTAAATAGATATATTCTACCATTTATAAGTTGGCAAAAAACTCAAGGTTTGATAATAACTAAAAGAAGAGAGATAGATTTATATGATTATACAAAATGATTATAGTTTTATAGGATCTGATTTAAGGAAGATTAGAGAACAGAAGGGAGTTACTCGTAAGGAAATAGCTGAAAATATGTTTATTTCTGAAGAGACTATAAGAAGGATAGAAAAGGGGGACAATGACCCTAGGCTATCTACCCTCGTGCCCATATGTAATTATTTAGGTATAGATATAAAGGATATAATAAATGACAGAGAATATGAATACAAAAACCTACTATCTCTTAGAAAAGAAATAGGGGACTTATTAAATAACGCTTCTATAGAAAAAGCAAAGGCCCTTATAGAAAAGCTAGATGGCTTTAGTTTTAAATCAAACCTAGCCCGTGAAAAAGAGCTTTTTGCAACCAAGCACTATTTTAATGGAATCTTGGGTATTAAAAATAATGCAAGGGGAGATAATCCATCCAATGATTTGGAGGTAGCCCTTGCTGATATGAATTCAAAGTTTAAGATTAATAAGTTTAAAAACTACAAGTACGATGAATTTTCACTAAGGATTTTGCTAGCCCTAGCTTTAAACGAGTATAAAAAGGGAAATTTTGATCTATATAAGGATATAATGCTGGAAATGGAAGGATATTTAAATTCTTCTATTGATAGTTATTTTATTTTTTGCTATAATATGGCAGTTTTTTATACAAGACTTGAAAAATATGATAAATCTTTAGAAATATGCAATATAGCAATAGCCAATGCAAAAACCGTAAAGGAGACCACATATCTAAATATGCTCTATTACGCAAAGGGTATTAATCACCTTTACTTAAACGAATATGATCAAGCAAAACTAAGCTTTGATTATTGCAAAACTTTGACAAATATTTTCTCTAATGAAATTCTCTCAAATAGTATATCAAATGAAATAGATGGACTACTATTAAAATAAAATTAATATAAAACATAAGCATCCACACAAATGTGTATTTAAATCATTTTTCTCATATGCTACTATAATATCAACAAGGAGGTACAACTATGAAACTTAAAAAAGCAATAGTTTTTACATTGTTATTAATGTTAACTTTAAATTTTAATGTAAACAAAAATGTAGAAGTAGCAGGCGACCTAGATGAACATATTATAGATATATTCGCTATAGTGTAAGAGACTTAATAAGCTAATTATTAACTAGTAGTAAGCAAAAAGCACCAAGAAAAATGATTTAGATAAAAGCATTAAGAAATATGAATATTTCATTTACCTCCTTAGTAAATTGCTTTTGTCTAATTAGCAGATTAATTATACAAATGTAAGGAGATATTTATGAAAAAAAGTAAAGTTTTAGCAAGCGCATTATCCATAGCACTATTATCAAACACAGTTTTACCAGCAACTAAAATTGCAGAAAAAACTCCAGCCTTATCAAGCGTAGCATATGCTGCTGAAGAGTCAAGCCAAGCAAAAGAAGCAAAAGATAAATTAAACTACCTAGCTAGCCTAATAAAAGGACTTGAAAATATAGCTGGTGGCCTTGCTGGTAATCCATTAAGCTGGTTAAAAGAATTAAAAAATGCTTATGAATTAACAAGCAAATTATTAAATAGAGCAATCGGAAGTGTATCTGATCTAACAAAAAGTGTTATCCCAAGAATAGACCTACTAATAAACGTAGCAGAAACAATAACAGCAGATGCAACAGAGTTAGCTGATAGTGAGCAACAAGCTCACGTAATTATAGGATTTTCTGTAACACGTGCCCTACTAAAAGCAACAAATGTTTTTGAAAAAGCAGATGGTTTAAACAAAGCTTCTGAAAACTTAACAGCTTCACTAGAAAAAGCTCGTGAGATTCCAAAACTAACAGATGATTCAAAAAGAACTCACTACACACTTCAACAATTAGATAGGGCCCTATCAAGAGCAAAAGAAGCTAGAAACACAGAACTAAAAAATAAATTGGATCCAAGTGCCCTAGCAGAATTTGACCTACTAATTAAAAAAGCTACAGATGTAAGAAGAAATAACTTTGCAACAGTAGCAGAAGTAAAAGCTATTACTGAAGAACTAGTTAGCAAAACAGAAGAAGCTTACAAATCTATTCCAGAAGGTGAAAAAACTGCCAATAAATCTACAAAATTAGTCCTAGAAAAAGATATAAAAGCTGCAAAAAATCTACGCGACTTTAGCTTAAAAGGCAAAGTAGACGGAAAAGTTATCCAAGAGCTAAATAGAGAGATAGCAGATGCAAATAGAGTTTTAAACAACAGCAGAGCAACAATAAATGAAGTAGAAGTTGCAGATGAAATTATAGTAGCAGCTACAAACAATGCTTTAGGAAAATTAGAAGAAGTTCAAGCAAATGAAAAAGCTGAAGAAATTCCAGCTGAAGAAGTTGAAGAAACAATTCCAGAAGTAGAAGAACCAGTAGTTGAAGATGAAACAGTTGAAGAAGAATCAACAGAAGAAGTTGAAGATGAAACACCAGTTGAAGAAATTGAAGAAACTACTGAAGATGAAGAAATAGAAAAAGAATTAGAAGCTGAAACAGAAGAAGTTCAACCAGAAGAAACTCCAGTAGAAGAAACTAGCGAAATAGCTGAATAATAGATAAATAAGATTCATATAGCAGTCCTCAATTAATTAAAACCTCCTTTATAAAGATATAAGGGAGGCTTTTCTATTTTCTATAAAAAGTGGGTAAATTTCATATAGAATAATAATTTAAGGAGGCACTTATGAAAAAAATTACTAAAGCACTTTTGCTAGCATCCCTTATAGCTATGCCAGTGGCAGTAAGTCAAGCAGCACCAACTGAAAATAATGATTCGTTTATTTTAAACCAACAGCAACACACCTTCACTCTTGATGGCAAATTATATAGACCTAGCGGATATACAGCTGACTTTAGTCCAATCTATCCAGATTATGATGGTGTTATAAACAACGAAAGTTTTGGTGGTAGAAAAGACATTATTTATAAAAGAGGGAAAGATCCTAATACTGTCTTAGTTGATGAAGAAACATTTTTAGGTATATATGTAAATGATGACTATCCAAAAGATAAGATTCCAGAAGAAGTATATAGGGCAACCTATGAAGTAGTTAAAATAGATAAATCAAAAAATGAGATTAGATTTAAAACTGTTGAGGCGGGTAATGATTCTGTTAAAGAAAACTTTGCTAACTCTATTTATATAACAGCTTTATCAAATCTAAAAAACACAGATGTAAAAATAGGTGATCAAATTAAATTATGGCACATGTTCCCAACCAATGGTAATGAAGAAATGTATATACCAGAAGTATATAAATCAGAAATTACCAAAAAAGCGCAAGCAACTAATATGAGCTCTACAGAAGCCCTCGCAAATAAACTTTTTGATAACCTAGTAGAATCAGAAGCAGCGGCAATCCTTGTTGAAAATATCCATTCTTTAGATATAGCAAGTAGAGAAAGTTTAAAAGATTCTATAAAAGAATCAGATAAAATTATTAAAAGAGGATATAAGGCTCTATTAACAGAAGAAGAGCGAAAAGCAGATGATAATTCAAAGGCTATTATAAAAATCATCCAAATTAAGTATGGTAAGAAACTTGAAACAGAAAAAGACCAGAAGCTAGCTCTTTCTATCTATGAGAACATGATTATGGCAAATGCTGGCAGAAAACTTTTAAATGATTATCCAAATATATCAAAATCTATAGAAAAAACTCTAAGACCATCAGTAGAAGAATCAGAAAAACTGGTAAATAGAGCCCTTAAAACTTTAAAATAAAAATTAACACGGATTTAACATCTACTTTGTTATTATAAAAGCACGATAGGAGGTATATATGAAAAAATTAGCAACCTTAGCTCTAGCTATTCTTGTATTACCAAGTGCAAACTCACTTGCAGCTAGTGAAAATAATCAAATGAGTAACCACGCTAAATCCGAAATTACTAGTGAAAGTAAAGATGAAAACCAAAGTCAAACCGATCTTTATGAGGTAACAGAAGTATTTGAAGGTAATGTAACCTTAAAATTTGTCCAAACCCTAACTGGTGATATCATACCAACTTATAATGGAGCAGAATTTAATGTTCCAAAAGATAAATTTGCTGATAAGGAAATAAAGGTAGGCGATAGATATAAAATTAGCCATGATGACATAATCATGCCATCAAATCCAGCCCAATTTGGCAAAATTTATTCTATCGAAAAAGATGACCAGGATGAAGTTACTGATGATGAAGTAAAAGAAGAAAAAATTACAGACCACTTTGTAGTAGAAAAAGTAAATGAAGATGGCTACACCATCGCTGATATAGAAAATAATGATAATAAATACATTATTAGTAAAAAAGATGCCCAAAATATGGACTTAGTTATTGGGGATGAATTAGAAATCACCCACAATGGTGTAGTTATGGAATCTTATCCAGCTCAATTTGGAAAGATATTTAAAGTAGTAAAGTATGATAAGCAAGATGATGATAAGGATGAAAGTAAAGAAGAAAAAGTTACTGAAAATTTTATAGTAGAAGAAGTAGCTGATGGTGGCTATACTATTTATAAAAAATCTAACAAGGATAGTAAATACTCCATAAGCAAAGAAGATGTAACTGGCATAAATCTTAATGTGGGAGATGAATTAGAAATAACTCATACAGGCCTAGCTACTAGATCAATCCCAGCGCAATTTGTGGGAGATGTTGAAATTAAAAAAATTGATAATAGTAAAACACCAGTAGAGAATAAAATTTCTGATGCAAGAAAACAAAATGATATAAAAGATATCACTAGGTCTAATAATAGTAATGAAGAAAAAGATCAAAATTTAAAAAGTAAGAATCTAGTTACTAATTCTATGAAAGATAGAATAGGCGGAGCAAATCCAAAAACTGGTATAATTTCATCCATGGGAGTCCTAGGAACAGCTAGAATGGCATCTCTTTTAGCTAAAAAAACAAAAAAATATTAAAAAATAAACCCTTGTAATTTTTACAAGGGCTTTTTTTATATATCAATTTCTAAAACAATTGGTGTATGGTCTTGGCGTTTTCCAGAATCAATCATATCTGAACGGCCTACCTTATCTTTTATTCTATCACTAACTAAAAAGTAGTCTATTCTCCAGCCCGAATTATTTATTTTGCTGGTTTTTACTCTTTGAGCCCACCAAGTATATTTTCCTTCTACATCTCCATGAATATGTCTAAAAGTATCTATAAAACCCTTGTCTAAGATTTGGGTAAATCCTTCACGTTCTTCATCTGTAAAACCCGCTGACCTATGGTTATTTTCTGGATGAGCTAGATCAATTGGTGTGTGAGCTACATTAAAATCACCGGCAGCTATGACTGGTTTTTCCTTATCAAGCTTAGTTAAATAATCTGCATATTTTCTATCCCAAACTTGCCTGTCATCTAGTCTCACTAGTTCATTTCCTGCATTTGGTGTATAAACTTGGGTAAAGTAAAAATCATCAAATTCTAAGGTAACCATTCTGCCTTCAAGATCCATAGGTTCTGGTGCATCTATGATAGGAAAATTACTATTAATATCTAATTCTTTTTTAAAAAGTGTCATGCAACCTGCGTAGGATTTGCGTGCTCCTTCACTAGAGTTTACATGTACATAATTATAATCTGGGAAAAATTCAGCTAGCTTTTCCTTATGTTTTTTTGATAAACCTGTTTGAGGTAATTTTGTTTCCTGAAAAGCAATTACATCAGGGTCTTCTTTTTTTATACTTTTAAAAACTTCACGAGTCATGACAGCCCTATTTGAATCACTGGTTAAGGCTGCATTCAATGAGTCTATATTCCATGAAATAAATTTCAAATTAATCTCCTTTACTGGGGTCTAGTTATAAAATCATTATAAAAGTTACTAGACTTTATTGCAAGTTTAAAGAAAATTAAGCCATTAGATGATATAATAGATGTAGGTAAATATTTTTTTAAAATTAAGGAGGCCTTATGGAAAATTCACATGGTTTAGAAATAATTTCAAGTGCTTACGATTATTTAGAAAGATTTAACTATATAAAAGAATCACTCGAAATAGGCTGGGGAGAGCTAGGACGTTTTTACGATTTAAACTTAAGAGAAACTGAAATGCTAATAAGAGAAGCTTATTTTGGCCATGGGCTTATATCAAGTGGAGTAGGTAACCAAGACTTTTTTATAGCAGATCAAGATTACCCAACTATGAAAAAAACTCTATTTTCTTTAGTTGATAAGGGATTACTTGAAATTGATACAAAAAATGAAGATGGGGATACCTTTTACTATAGCTATTTCGTAACAGAAGAAGGTATGGATATTTATAATGATATTATAGATAAGTACGATAAACTTTTAGAAGGTTATGAAAGAGATAAGGATAAGCTTGTAGAAAGTTATGGGCAAGTTATAGATAATCTTAATTATCTATTAGATGATCTACGAGTAGTCACAAGTAAAAAAAATATAGAGGCAATTAATGAAGCTCAGCTAAGGGCTATGGAAGATATGTTAAATGAAGCTGATAATATTGCCCAAAATGAACCAGATGGATTTTACCACGGTGTAGCAAGTGTCTATAGGCAAATGCTTATTGAATATAACAAAAGATTAGCCCAAGACTATGAAGATGTAAAAATGGGCATGATAGAACCAATAGAAGGAAATAATATAGTAGTCCATGCTTTAGTAATAGAAGATGGCAAGTACGTAGAAAAAGAATTTTTATTTTTTGGTAATGATGTCAAAAACTACAGAGACATCACTTCATATAATAACTAAAACTAGGCACCTTAGGGTGCTTTTTTTGATATTTACTAGTTTTTTGGGTAATATACATAAAAGAAGCTAAAGGAGGATTTTATGAAAAATAAAATTTTAGCACTAGGGCTTACTTTTACATTTTTATTTGCAATAAGTCCTAAAACATATGCAGACGATAATATAAAAATTGATAAAGAACTAACACAAGCAACTGAAAACGAAGAACATAGCTATATATTCAACGTAACAAATATAAACGAAAACCAAGTTACACTTTCATATGCAGGTGAAAATCGTGATGATGCCGTAGAAGTAGTTATGGATGACCAATATGAAAATATCACCCTAAGTAAAGACTTTTTTGAAAATAATGTGAGCTTAAAAGATGAGTACCAAATTAAAACTGATATAAATATCCATGAGCTAAAAAAAGATAATATCAAAAAAGAAGACTTATCTTTAATTCAAAAATACGAAAAACCTGTAAATATGGATAAGGATAAACTTCCTAAAAATACTGAGACTATAGAAGTAGAAGTAGGTGAAGTTTTTGCAGATGATCCTATGTATACATCAGCAAATATTTTTGAGATTGGTAATAAAGATAATATTTATTCTATAAGCTTTGATGACCTAAGAGATCAAGAGCCTCAGATAGGAGATAAATACAAAATTTATTGGGATGGTATAGTTATGGAATCATATCCTGGCCAATTTGGAGAAATATATAGGGTAGAAAAACTAAACCAAGTTTTAGAAAGTAATATAGTAACCAATGAATTTGAATTAGTACAAATTATAGATGTGGGAAAGGTAGTCTTAAAAGCAACCAAGAGTGGACAAACTTACGAAGAAAATATAGACATCTTAAAAGACTCTAATCCTCAAATAGGAGATAGGTATCTAATCACTTACAATGAAGACGAAAATGGCAAATTAGGTAAGATTGAAAAAATTGAAAAATGGATGAAAAAAGAAGATGAAGAGCCATCTAAAGAAGTAACTCAAGTAGAAAAAGAAAATAAAGATAATAAAGAAGAACCAGCAAAAGTAGAAAAAGGTAGTGATAAAGAAACTAAAAAAACTGAGTCAGAAAAAATTGATGAGAATAAAGAACAAGCAAACAAAACAGTAAATGGTATAAAAAACAACCCCGGCACTGGTATCACACCAGTAGCTCCACTTTTAGGAGTAATGGCAGTTAGTGCAGGTTTATTAAAAAAGAAAAGTAAATAATAATTAGAATGCAGGAACTATCCTGCATTTTTTTGTATAAAAATCTATGCTATAATAAAACTATGAAATTACAAGCATTTGAAAGTATAAGAGTTGATAAATATATCTCCGATGAGTTTGAAGAAATCCCTCGTGAGAAGATAAAAACTTTTATAAAAGATAAGAAAATAAAAGTAAATAACAAAGCTATAAAACCAAGTTATAGACTTGAAATAAATGATGAAATCGACATAGATGATGAGATTTTTGAAGTACCAGAGATAAAGCCAGAAGCAATGGACTTAAAAATAGTTTATGAAAATAATGACTATGCAGTGATAGATAAGGATGAAAATGTAATAGTTCATCCTGCAGGATCTATAATAACTGGCACATTGGTCAATGGACTTTTAGATAAATATGGCTATGAAGGTTTATCTCACATCGGTGGAGATGATAGACCAGGTATTGTCCATAGGCTAGATAAAGATACTACAGGGCTAATGGTAATTGCAAAAAATAATGAATCCTACAAATATATGAAAAGTCTTTTTGAAACAAGAAAAGTAGATAAGGAATATATTGCCATAGTCCATGGTAACTTTGATAAAAAATCTGCTAGAATAGAAAATTATATGGATAGAGACATTAAAGACCGCAGAAAAATGGCAGTAAGGCCATCAGGTCGAGTAGCCATAAGTGAATATGAAGTCTTAAAAGAAGTGCCGGGCTACTCTTTAGTTAAAATTCATATTATAACTGGCCGCACCCATCAAATTAGAGTCCACATGACCCATCTAAACCACCCCCTTGTAGGAGATCCAGTCTATGGTAATGTAAAAACTAATTTTAACCTAGACCACCAATTGCTCCACTGCAGGTACTTAGGATTTACCGACCCAAATGGAGACTATGTAAGCTTTGAGGCAAAACCTCACAAAACTTTTTTAAAATATCAAAATGTCTTAGGACTTGGAGAATAAAATGTATTCAAAAACAAACACTTGCTCTCTTATAGGGCTTGCTGGAAACTTAGTAGAAGTAGAATCTGATATTACTTCTGGCTTGCCAGCATTTTTAATAGTAGGTTTGCCAGATTCTTCTATAAAAGAATCCAAGGAAAGGGTTAGAGTTGCTATTAGCAATTCTGGTTATTCCTTTCCTCCTGGAAGGATTACCGTAAATTTATCCCCAGCAGATCTAAAAAAAGAAGGAACCCAACTAGATTTACCCATAGCAATTTCTCTTTTAAGTTCTATGGGAGTTATTACATATCCATATGAAGATTATATTTTTTTAGGAGAGTTAGCCCTTGATGGACGTATCATGCCAGTTAGAGGAGCACTTGCTATGGTTATTTCTATGCGTGAGCTTGGGTTTACTAAATTTATAATAGCAGATGAAAATAAAGATGAGTGTGCAATTATAAGCGATGTTGATATACTACCCTTTAAAAATTTAAATGAAATAGTTAACTTTTTAAATAAGGAAATAGAAGCAAAACCCTACCGAATAGATCTAGCAAAGATAAATAATGAAGTACCCTATGACCTAGATTTTGCTGATATAAAGGGGCAAGAAAGTTTAAAACGTGCCTTACAAATTGCAGCAGCAGGGAACCACAATCTATTAATGATAGGACCACCAGGAAGTGGAAAGACTTTTTCTGCCAAACACTTACCTACCATTCTTCCAGATATGAGTTTTGATGAAAAAGTAGAAGTAACTAAAATATATTCCATAATGGGGCTTTTAGATAAGGGCGGTCTTGTAAATGAAAGACCATTTAGATCACCCCACCACAGTGCAAGTGAAGTTGCCTTAATAGGTGGTGGACATTCTATACCAAAACCCGGAGAGATTTCTCTAGCCCACCGTGGAGTTTTATTTTTAGATGAGTTTCCTGAATTTAACAAAAAAACCATAGAAGCTTTAAGAGAACCTTTAGAAAATAGAGAAATAAATATTTCACGTGCCCAAGCAAGTTTAAAATATCCATCGGATTTTATTTTAATAGCGGCCATGAATCCCTGCCCATGTGGCAATTATGGCAATCCATTAAAGGAATGTACTTGCTCACAAAATGAAATTAGAAGGTATTTAAATAAAATTTCTGCACCAATCTTAGATAGGATAGATATCCACATAGAAATTTCTCCAGTAAAATATGATGATTTAAGAAGCACGGCTTATTCTAAATCATCAAAGGAATTAAAAGAAGAAGTAGTAAGAGCAAGAAAGATCCAAGGAGAAAGATATAAAGGTGAAAAAGTAGCTGCAAACTCAGAACTTTCCACAGCTCAAATGAAAAAATATATAAAACTTAATCCAGACGTAGAGAAAATAGCTAAAATGGCCTTCAACAAATATAATTTTTCTGTAAGAAGCTTTAACAAAATTATAAAAATGGCTAGAACGATAGCTGACTTAGATAATAGACATGAAATAGAACAAAAACATTTACTAGAAGCAATTAGATATAGAACCCTTGATGGGAAATATTGGGGAGAATAATGGTTGATCAAAGAGATATTGTTAATAATATTGATAAATTTGTCTATGATTTATTTGATTATGCGCTTTTTTATAGGGCAAGTGATATCCATATCGAACCAGAAAAAGAATACGGCAGAATTAGACTAAGAATAGATGGAAGACTTGATGAAGCTTTAAGGATAACTAGACAAAATTATGAAATGTTAGTATCAAAATTAAAACTTTTATCAAGTATGGATATTAGTGAAAGTCGCAGACCCCAAGATCAAAATTTAAAATTAAAAGCTTATCCTAACATTGATTTTAGAGTTTCTGTAATTGGCACTATAAATGGGGAAAAGATGGTAATTAGAATCTTATCTCTTGGTGAGTTTAGGCAAAGGGCAAACCTTTTAGGTTTTAGCGAGGAATCAAAATTAGCTTTAGACAAGGCCCTAAAAAATCGTTCTGGTATGGTTATTTTTTCAGGCCCAACTGGATCTGGTAAATCCACTTCACTTTATTCACTATTAGAGAATCTAAATAACGATTATGAAAATATAATTACAGTTGAAGATCCAGTAGAATACAATATTCCAGGTATTAATCAAATAAACATAAATGAGAAAATAGACTTTACTTTTGCTAAGGCTTTGCGCTCTATTTTAAGGCAAGACCCGGATATAATTTTAATTGGGGAAATAAGAGATTACGAAACTGCACAAATTGCTATAAGGGCTTCAATAACCGGACACTTAGTTTTAACGACCCTTCATACAAATAATGCTCTTTCATCTATAATTAGGTTAAAAGATCTGGGAGTTGAAAATTATCTACTATCATCTGCTATAAATGCAGTTGCTAGTCAAAGGCTGGTTAGAAAACTTTGTGATTGCAAAATACCTGATAAAATGACAGATCTAGAATACAATTTAGCAAAAAAACATATAGATATTGATAGAAATAAAGAAATTTATAGGCCAAATGGGTGTCCGAATTGTAATGAGGGCTATATAGGAAGGGAAGCTTGTGAAGAGGTTTTTGTCCTTACTGATGAATTTCGTGATATGGTAAGGGAGGACAAAATAGACTTAGTGAGTGTAAGTAAATTTGCAGAGGCTAATAATTTTGTTCCTATGGTAGCTAATGGTCTTAACAAAGTTTTTGAAGGCACTACTAGCTTTGAGGAACTGATAAATGTTATGTATGATCAAATTTAATAAAGGACTTAGTTTAAAATTTGCATATTATACTAGTTAAATATGGTATAATATAGGCGTATTTTTATTAAATTTTGGAGGTCTTATGACATTAAATGATATTATGGCGGCCTTGGGAGTTGTGATTAATGGTATACCCCAAGCCCTTTTAGCTCTTTCTGTGGGCTTTGCTGCTTTTCCAACTTCGCTTGGTTTTTTAGTTGGGGTAATTGCATGTGCTATTTTACAATCACCAATTCCAATTTCCATGCAAGCTGAAACTATAGCCCTAGCTGGAGCTTATGGTGATGATGTAAATGAGAGATTATCAGTAGTATTCTGGGCAGGAATTATAATGGCCATCCTAGGAATTACTGGCAGTTTAAATTATATTGTTGATTTAGCTGGGGAATATGTCCTAAATGGTATGATGGCTGGTGTTGGGCTAATATTAGCTAAAATTGCAGTCGATGGACTAAAGCTAGAAACAAGAATGGTAAGTCTTATATCTATTCTTACTGCTTTTGCAACTTATTTTATTTCAGGTAGAAATTTAGTATATACTATAATTATTTCTGTAATTATTTCATCAATTTATGCAAATGCTATGAAAATGGAAATAGGCAAGGGTATTAAAAACGAAGAAAGAAAACTTTCGGTAAAAAAACCACTTTTAAATAGAAAAATAATTAGAGGTGGGCTTTCCCTAGCTTGTCTAACCATTGGAGCAAATATTGCTTTTGGAAATATAACTGCATCTTTATCAAATGGAAATGTTACAGCTAACATTGACCATTTAACAATTTATTCTGGAATCGCTGATGCTGTTTCTTCACTTTTTGGAGGAGCACCAGTAGAAGCAATTATTTCTGCAACAGGAGCAAGTGATAATCCAGTAAATTCTGGAATTTTGATGATGGCTATCCTTGGGGCAATTATGTTTATGGGCTTATTACCAAAACTAGGTAAATATGTTCCAGGAGAATCAATTCATGGATTTTTATTTGTGCTAGGCGCCTTAGTAACAGTACCAACAAATGCAAATCTTGCCTTTGCAGCGGGAGGAGATGCAGCTCTAGTTGCTGGTATAGCAATGGCAACTACAGCTGCAAGTGATCCGTTTGTAGGCCTTGTTGCAGGAGTTATTCTTAAGTTTATAATTTTATAGGAGATTTTATGGATTATTACAAATTAAATGTGTGTGGATTAAAAAGAGATTTACCCATCATTCAAATATCAGATGATTTAAAGATAGCATCCTTTGTTTTACTGGGAGATGCAGAGCTTGCAGAAAAAGCGGGCTATGAACTAAGCAAAAGAATAGACTGTGATATAATTGTGACAGCTGAAGCAAAGGGGATCCAACTTGCCCATGAAATAGCAAGAAATTTAGATAAAGAATCATTCATCGTAGCTAGAAAATCAGTAAAGACTTATATGAATAACCCAATAAGTGTAGAGGTAAATTCTATCACTACAGCAAACACTCAAAAATTATACCTAGACTTAAAAGATGCAGAAAAAATAAAAGGAAAAACAGTAGCCCTTGTTGATGATGTAATATCAACCGGCCAATCTATAGCAGCTCTAGAAGCCTTAGTAGAAAAAGCAGGTGGAAAAGTTGTCCAAAAACTTGCCATCCTTGCAGAAGGAGATGCGGCTGATAGAGAAGATATAATCTATTTAGAAAAACTTCCTCTATTTGAAGTATAAATGATTTTTAAACTTCCAAAGAAATTTGGGAGTTTTTTATTAATTACAAATACTACTAGCTCACTAGTGGATTTTATAACGATTTAAAATCTTGATTTTTTTTGGTAAAGTTTTTTAGTTCTGGGTATATATCTTAATGACTCCACAAAATGGATAAAAAGAAAGGAATAATAATGAAAATTACTATTGGAGATTACATCCTTAAAAGACTTAAGGAATTAAATATAAAACACATTATCGGAGAGCCTGGTGACTTTAATCTAGAGTTTCTAGAGCAAATTTCAGAAGATGATGAAATTGAATTTATTGGTATGAGCAATGAGCTAAATGCTGCCTTTGCTGCAGATGGCTATGCAAATGAAAATGGTATTTCTGCTCTTATGACTACTTACAGTGTAGGGGACCTAAATGCTTTAGGCGGGATTGCAGGATCTGTTGCAGAACACAGACCAATTATAATCATTTCTGGTACGCCACCTTTATTTGCTATGAGAGAGCGAAAAATGACCCACCATACTTTAGCCGATGGAGACTATGAAAATGTACGTCGTGCAATGAATGAGTTTGTAGATGATTCAGTTTTAATTACTCATGAAAATGCCAGATATGAAATAGATAGACTTATTGAAAGAGCAGTAAGATATAGTAAATCAGTAAATATTGAATTACCATCAAATATTGCATATCTTGATATAGAAATAGAAGATGATTTAAAACCTATTGATAAAAAGAAAACTAATTCAGATGAGGAAAGGTTAGAAGCCGCTGCTAAAAAAATTGCTCAAAGGTTTGAAAATGCTAAAAATCCTATAGTTTTAATCGATGAAGCGGTTGATAGATATGATGTAGCTGACAAAGTACTTGAATTAATCGAAAGAGCCCAAGTTCCATTTGCAGCTTTAGCTACAGCAAAAGCATATTATAATGAATCTCATCCTTTATATCTAGGAATTTACCAAGGAGATGAATCAGATGAGGGAGTTCAAGAAAAGATAGAAAATTCTGATTTCTTAATCTCCATTGAGCCAGTATTCATGCAAGCTAATAATGGTGAATTTACATCTAAACTCCCAGAAGATTCTATAATAATAAAGGCTGACTATACAAAAGTAGGCGATGATATTTTTGAAGCAGTTTATGTAGAAGATTTAGTAAATCTAGGTCTTAAAAATGTCTCTCAAAGAGAAAAAATTGACAGTGTAAACCAAACAAAAGAAAAAGAATTTAACTTTGAAGCTGATAAACTAATCAGACAAGAGGATTTCTACGCACAAATTGCAAGATACTTTAAAGAAAATGATGTGGTTTACGGTGAAACTGGTACAGCAAGCCACGGGCTTACAGAAATAAAAATTCCTGACGGAGTAAAACTTGTAAGAAGCCAAATTTGGGGATCAATTGGAGCTATGCTACCAATGCAAATGGGGGCTATGCTTGCAAGTCCTGAAAAACGTCACATCCTATTAATCGGTGATGGATCATTCCAAGTAAGTGCCCAAGCTCTTTCTAGGATGATTTATAACAAGCAAAATCCGATTATTTTCCTAATTGATAATGACGGATATACAATTGAACGTTATATAATGGGGATGAAAAGAGACTATAATGATATTCCAAAATGGGATTACTCATTACTACCACAAGCTTTCAGTAAAGGTCAATCTAATATGAAAACTGCTGAAGCAAGAACTCAAGGAGAACTTGAAGAAATATTAAAAACTCTTGATGATGTAAATGAAGGAATCATCATTACAGTTTATATGCACCAAGAAGATTCACCAGAAGTAATGGTAGATTACGGTAAAAATAAAGAAGACTTTAACTTTGGAAAAAGAGGTCCAGAAAACCCAGAACCAGACTTTAAGGCTTAGTATAAAAAACTGCAGATTTATTTCTGCAGTTTTTCTTTGTTTATATCAAAAATATTTTTAAGTCCATACAGCCCTAGATTAGGGATATTTTTAAATTTGTAACTATTATTTTCTATCAGGTTTGCGTGTGGCCCGGTTATAATTATGGATATATTAGCTTTGTCAAGATCGTATTGGTCTATGATTTTTTCTACCATACCAATGATTGCAAAATTGTAGCTGTGGTATATGCCACTTTGGATGGCATTTTTTGTGTTACTCCCTAAAACTTCTCTAGTTTTTTCTATTTCTACCTGAGGTAATTTTGCACTTTCTTGGTAAAGAGATTTGGCATATAAATCTATACCTGGAAATATAACTCCACCCCTAAACTCATTTTTATTGTTAATAAGATCTATTGTTGTAATAGATGAAGCAGAAATTATTATTAGATTATCATTTAAATCTTTTGCTCCTACAGCTCTAATAATCCTATCAGACCCCACATCTTTGGGATTTTCACACTTAATATTTAATCCTGTTTTAACTCCTGCTGATATCAAAATAGGATTTGTACCAGTTAAGGACTTAGAAATTTTTTCATAAGTTAAAGCCAATTCTGGTACTACAGTTGAAATAATTATATTTTTTATATTGCAGATATTAATATTTTTATCCTTTAATATAAGCTTGATAAATACCTCTATTTCATCAATGGACTTATTTTTATCGCTTACAAGATTAAAAGTTTCTAGTAAATTTTCATTATCAAAAATTCCAAATTTAGTAAACTTATTATCTATATCAATTGCTAGTAACATTTATCTCCTCGTTTTGCTAACCGCTTTTACAACTCCAGTTGTAATAATTATTGATAAAAAAGCTTCTGGTAGACCAGATGTTATTGAAACTCCAAGTATAGCTGATCTTGCATTTTCTAAAGGAATATTTAAAGCTTCTACATATTTTTGAGCATAGATTAAATAAATCCCACCTAAAACTAAAATTGTATTGGTCATAGAGCCGATAAAAGCTCCTACTGCTATTGGGAAATCTTTGGTTTCATTTTTTATAGAATAGACTAAAAGTCCTATAGAGGCAATTATTAAAATAACCACTAGGATAATATTTGCCATAGATGCTCCTGTTTTAATATTTCTATAAAGTAAGTAAGCTAAAAATAATAAAATTAGAACCCAAAGAATTTTGGAAAGTGATTTTAAATTTTTATCATCTAATTTTTTAACAGCCTTATAGGCATAATAAGAAGTAATCCCAATTAAAATTCTAGGAACAATTGAAATAAGTGGATTGTAAAATACAAAAGAAACTGGGGTTGGTCTTATTATTGCGTTTACTAAAGAAAATACTCCAAAAATAAAGCCTACCAGCCCTCCAACAACTGGCCCTTCTACCAGCGCTGCTATAATTACTGGAATATGCATAGTAGTGGCATTTATTATTCCAAGGGGAATTAGACCAAGTGGAGTAAGGCCGAGTACAATTGTAATGGCACCAAGAACTGCAGCAGTAACCAATTTTCTGCTGGATAGAGTTTTTTTATTCATTTTTACCTCCTGATACGGTTCATTATGGATACCGTTCTTATGATTAAAACTCAAAACTTTTATATATTTTTAAAAAGCTAGAATCAATTGTATCCTGCCTAAAATATATAAGAGCTTTTTTTGATTATATCATAAGCTTTATAGGGGGTAAACACGGACACATTTTGTTAATAATTTATCTTTAAAAAATGGTATAATAAGCCTAGACTTTTAAAAGAGGAAATTATGGAAAATACAAACACACCAAATCACCTTGCAATAATCCTTGATGGCAATGGCCGCTGGGCTAAAAGACAAAATAAACCAAGAACTTTTGGCCATAAAAATGGGGCAGAAAACGTCGTGGATATTGCAATTCATGCAAAAAAACGTGGGGTAAAATACCTCACTTTATATGCTTTTTCTACAGAAAACTGGAAAAGACCAGCAAGTGAAGTGGATTATTTGATGAAACTTTTAATAAAATTTGTAGAAAAAAAGATAGATCAATTAATGAAAGAAGACTGTAAGCTAAATTTTTTAGGAGACTTATCTGCTATACCAGGACCAACTCGTAAGGCTGTTGAACAAGCGCTTGAAAAAACTAAAGATAATAAGTCTTTAGTTATTAATATAGCCTTAAATTACGGAGGCAGAGATGAAATAGTCCATGCTATTAAACAAATTATTGCAAAAGGCTATGGGCCAGAAGAAATTACAGAAGACTTGATAGCGGATAATTTGTATACTGCTGGCATTCCTAATCCAGATTTATTAATCAGGCCAGGGGGAGAAATCCGAATATCAAATTTTTTAATTTATCAGATAGCTTATTCTGAACTATATTTTACAGATGTATTATGGCCAGACTTTGATCAAGATGAGCTTGATAAGGCCTTAGAAGCATTTAAAAAAAGAAATAGAAGATACGGAGCACTCGATGAATCTGATTAAAAGAACTCTTGGGGGAGCTTTAATTTTATTTATCTTAATAGCTATAACTTATTTTGGAAAAACTAGTCTAGCTATTGGTTTTACTATATTTTCCCTAATAGCTATAAAAGAATTGACAGATGCCTTTTCTAAGATAGATTTTAGATTTAATAAAGCTTTATTATATATATGCGACCTTATAGTTATGGCAGCAAGTTTTTTTGAAAAAAAAGAATTATTTGCTATTGGCTTAATTTTATCATTTGCAATTATTTTTGGAATTTTAATTTTTGATCAGCATTCAAAGTTAGAGGATATCCTTGCCCATATATTTATTTTATTTTATGTGGCAGGGCTAATGGGGTCTATTGTAAGGACTCGCGAAATTAAATTTTTGTGGATGCTATATATTACCTCTTGGGGTTCTGATACCTTTGCGTATCTAACAGGATCTCTTATTGGTAAGAAGAAAATAACAGCTGTAAGTCACATAAGTCCAAATAAAACTTTGGCCGGATCAATAGGTGGAGTTTTAGGAGCAGTTATTTTAAATTTAATTTACAATAACTATGCTATATTAAATCTAAATATAAGTTTAATAATTATTTTTGCAGCTTTAGGTGCTATTTTATCACAAATAGGGGACTTGGTAGCATCTTATATAAAAAGAAAAACGGGAATAAAAGACTTCGGAAATCTCATTCTAGGTCATGGGGGTATCATGGATCGCTTTGATTCTATGATCTTTATAGCTCCATTATTTTATTTATTTTCTGTTTTGTAAGGAGAGATAATGGGAACATTTATTATTGCCATGATTATGTTTTTAGCTTTGGTAACCATCCATGAGTTTGGGCATTTCATTGTGGCGAAATTATCAGGTATAAAAGTAAATGAATTTGCAGTTGGCATGGGGCCAGAAATATTTAGCAAGCAAAATGGCGAAACTAAATACTCGCTAAGGCTTTTACCAATAGGTGGATATTGTGCTATGGAAGGAGAGGATGAATCTTCATCAGACCCACGTAGTTATGACAATGCACCAGCTTTTAAAAGATTTTTAACAATCCTTGCAGGCCCTGTTATGAATCTACTTTTAGCTGTTATAGTTTTTACAATTGTAGCTTTTAATACCGGAACAAGTACTACCTTTGTAGGAGGATTTTCAGAAAATTCTCCTGCCAAAGAAGCTGGCATATCTGCTGATGATCAATTAGTAGCTATTAATAATCAAAATATTGATGAATTTACTGATATTTCAAAAATCTTAGCAGATTATTACAGCAAAAATGCTAAAGATAGTCCAGTAGAGGTTGTGACAAAGACAACTAAGGGAAGTGAAAAAACTTATAATATTACACCAACTTTTGAAAATGATATTCCTTTGTTAGGTATATCTTCAAAAATGAGAAATGTTAATTTTATTGAAGCTATAGGCCTAGGTTTTAAAGAAACTTGGCGCAATGTAAAAATGATATTTAACATTTTAGGTATGCTTATAACTGGCAAATTATCTTTTGGTGCGCTTTCAGGACCAGTTGGTGTTGTAAAAGAAATAGGTAACCAAGCACGCAATGGCGCTATGAGTGTTCTTTATTTTTTATCTTATATCAGCGTAAACTTAGCTGTATTTAACTTGATACCATTCCCAGCCCTTGATGGGTCAAAGCTTGTAACAAATCTTTATGAGATGATTACTAAAAAAAGGGTTAATAAAAAAATTGAAGAAAGAGTTACTATTGTTGGTTTTATAATACTAATAAGTTTAATATTAATAATCACAATTAAAGATATATTTACACTTTTTTAAGGAGATGTAATGAGAAAAGAAACTAAGAAAATTTATGTAGGAGATGTTGCAATTGGAGGTGACTCTCCTATTTCTATCCAATCAATGACAACTGCAAAGACTAGTGATATTGATGCAGTTGTAAAACAAATAAATGCTTTAGAAAAAGCAGGATGTGACATTTCAAGGTCAGCAATAAATGATATGGATGATGCAAAAGCAATTAGTGAAATTAAAAAAAGAACTAACTTGCCATTTGTTGCTGATATCCAATTTGACTACAAGCTTGCCTTAGCTGCAGTTGAAAATGGCTGTGATTGTCTAAGGTACAATCCAGGAAATATAGGAAGTGAAGATAAGGTACGTGAAATAGTAGAGGCGTGCAGGAATAAAAATATTCCAATCAGGATTGGGGTAAACTCAGGATCTATTTCCCGTGAAATAGTAGATAAGTTTGGCGGAGTAAATGCAGATAGCCTTGTAGCTAGTGCCATGGAGGAGATAAAAATTCTAGAAGACATGGACTTTTATAATATGAAAATATCTGTAAAGTCATCTGATGTAAATACTATGATAGATGCATATAGGAAATTATCTTCGTTAGTAGATTATCCATTACACCTTGGAGTTACAGAAGCAGGACCACTTTACCAAGCCCTTGTCAAATCATCAATCGGTATTGGATCTTTACTAAAAGATGGCATCGGAGATACCATCCGTGTTTCTATAACAGGAGATCCAGTAGAAGAAATAAAAGCTGGAAAAGCAATCCTCAAAGCTTTAAATTTACGCAGGGATGGTCTAGATATAGTATCTTGCCCTACATGCTCAAGAACTACTGTTAACCTTGAAGAGATAGTAGCAGAAGTAGAAGAAAAAGCAAATGGATTAAATATCGATGCTAAAGTTGCAATAATGGGTTGCCCAGTAAATGGACCTGGTGAAAGTAAAGAAGCTGATTACGGAATTTCTGCTGCAAATGGCATGGGATTTTTATTTAAAGATGGAAAAACAATTAAAAAAGTTAAGGAAGATCAAATAGTAGATACCCTTTTAGATGTTTTAAAAGAAAGACATAAGAATGAAGATTGATTTAAGCAAATTTGTCGACATTAAAGAAAATGAATATGTAATAACAAATGCTATTTATAGCAAAAATAATAATGAACTAAAATTAACTATCGAATCTGACCTAGACCATTTTGACGATAAAGTAAGGTCAGATTTGGATGATTTTTTATCCTATGTCACTCTTACAATAGAATTTATAAACCTAACTCCAGATATAGAAGAAGATATCTATGGTAATGAAATCGAGCCAGATATAAATGAAGTAGAAGTTATAGAAGATAAGGACTTAGACTTAGAAGCTCGTAAGGTTGTAGCAAGTAATGAGGAAAATAGCGAAACAGATCCTTTAGAAGAATTGATGGATCAAAAAGAAAAAGACCTCCAAGCTCGCATCAGCCATGCCATAAATCTTAGCAATAGTAAGGAAGAAAAGAAACCTGCTGAGCCTATAGACGGTCTAGATTATGGTCCGAAAATAAAAAATGAAACAATTCCTATTGCAGAAATTTATGATAAAAAGGGACTGCAAGTATCTCTTATAGGCACAGTTTACAATTTAGACGTATTTGAAACCAAAAACCACTATTTTATCTATACTTTTGACATAGAGGATAGCACTGATGCCATTTCCTGTAAAATATTCTCATCAGAAAAAAATAAGGATAAGCTAAGGCTTTTACGAAATGGGACATCTGTCCAAGTGGAAGGTGTACTAAATTACGATGACTATGCCCATGAGGAAATCTTTACAGTTAGGTCTTTAAAAGATGCTGTTATCGGTAAAAAAATAGATACAGCTTATGAAAAAAGAATAGAGCTTGAGCTTCATACAAAAATGACCAACCTTGATGGTTTTGTAGATAATGCTGATATTTTAAATGTATTAGACGATTGGGATTGGGATGCTATCGGTATAACTGATACAGCAACTCTCCAAGGCTTGCCTGACTTATATGATGCTATCCACAAAAAAGGCAAAAAAATGTTACCTGGGGCAGAACTTTTACTTGTAGAAGATGAGTTAAGAATTCTAACAAATCTTTCTTCAAAACCAGTCCCTACAAGCAAAGATATAAAAGACCAAGAATTTGTCGTCTTTGACTTAGAAACAACAGGTCTTTCTAGATTTGCTGATAAGATTACAGAAATAGGGGCAGTTAGAGTAAAAGATGGAGAGATCGTAGAAGAATTTAATGAACTAGTAAATCCTGAAAAAATGATACCTGAAAAAGTTATTGAACTTACTGGAATTACCAACGAAATGGTAATGGATAAGCCAAAGATAGATCAGATATTACCTAAATTTTTAAACTTTGCAGCAGGTGCAATCTTAGTTGGACAAAACTCTGACTTTGATATTGGTTTTGTAAAGGAAAATGCAAAAATCCTTAACCTAGACTTTGCTCCGATTTACATGGATACTTTGCCAATGGCTCGTGCCTTATTTGCGGATATGGGTAGATTCTCCCTAGATAAGATAGCTCGCAAATTAAATATACCAGCCTTTAACCACCATAGGGCTAGTGATGATGCTAGAGCAACCGCACAAATTTTTATTAAAATGTATGCAATGATTATGGAACAAGATCTAGATTTATCAACTATAAATAATTTAGAAACCCACTATCCCAAGGCAAAATTTGAAAACTTTTCTACCCTAGTATTTGCCAAAGATGAAGTAGGTCTTAAAAATTTGTATAAATTGATATCTAAATCTAGAATGGAGCACTTTAGCACTGAGGCCAAAACTCCTATCTCACTTTTAAAAGAATATAGAGAAGGTCTATTGATTGGAAGTGGGGGCCATGATGGATTATTATTTAAATATTTATTAAATGATTATCCTCAAAGAAAGATAAATGAATTAATTGAGCTTTATGACTTTTTACAAGTAGAGCCGTTAGGAATTTTTGAGGATGAGGTTGAAAAGGGTAAGCTAAGAAATTTTGATCAAGTTATTGAAATAAATAAAAAGATAATAGACCTTGCTGAGGAAAATAATAAATTGGTTGTTGCTACTGGCGGGGTTAGATATTTTAAGGCTGATGATTATATTTTAAGAAATATTCTCCACAAGGGGCAGTTTGTAAGATATCATGAAAATAGGCCCTTATATTATCTAAGAACTACAAATGAGATGCTGGATGGATTCTCTTACCTAGATAAAAATAAGCAGAGAGAAATCGTAATTGCAAATCCTAAAAAAATTGCAGAACAAATTGCAGATATTAGACCAATCCCACCAGGAACATTTCCTCCAGTTATAGATGGTTCGGATGAAAAATTAAGAAATACTTGCTTTGAAAAGGCTCATTCGATATATGGTAATCCCTTACCAAAGATTGTAGAAGATAGGTTAAATAAAGAATTAAACTCTATAATCTCAAATGGCTATGCAGTTCTTTATATAATTGCCAAAGACCTAGTAGGAAAATCAAATGAAGACGGCTATCTAGTAGGGTCTCGTGGATCGGTTGGATCATCTTTTGCAGCAACCATGGCTGATATCACAGAAGTAAACCCACTTTCTCCCCACTATGTTTGCCCAAAATGTAAATATAGTGAATTTTTTGAAGAAGATAGATTGGGAGCTGGTATAGATTATCCAGATAAAAATTGTCCAAAATGTGGCACTCCTTTAAGAAAAGATGGGCACAACATCCCATTTGAAGTATTTTTAGGTTTTGAAGGAGACAAGGAGCCAGATATAGACTTAAACTTTGCTGGAGAATATCAGCCAACTATCCATAGGTTTACAGAAGAATTATTTGGAGAGGGCAAGGTATTTCGTGCAGGAACTATAGGAGCTATCCAAGATAATACAGCCTTTGGTTATATCAAAAAATATTCTGAAGAATACCATGAAGAATTTACCAATGCTCAGATTAGAAAACTTCAAAGAGGGCTTAAGGATGTAAAAAGAACTACAGGCCAGCACCCGGGTGGACTTATTGTTGTGCCAAATGATATAGATATTTTTGATATAACACCTATCCAGTATCCAGCAGATGATCCAGTAGGGGATATAAAAACTACACATTTTACTTACAATATGATGCATGAAACTTTATTAAAACTTGATTTGCTAGGCCATGATGTGCCATCCATTATCCGTGCTCTCCAAGATTTGACAGGCACAGATCCACTTAAAATAAAAATGGGTGACCCAAAGGTAATGAAGATTTTCTCATCAACTGAGCCATTAGATATAAAGCATGATTTTTCAAACAATCAAATAGGTACTTTGGGTATTCCAGAATTTGGTACAAACTTTGTACGTGGAATGCTAAAAGAAACATATCCAACAAAGTTTTCTGAAATGACCCGTATATCAGGCCTATCACACGGGACAGATGTGTGGAATAATAACGCTAGAGACTTAATTATGTCAAAAACTGCAAACTTTAATGAAATAATCTCAACTCGTGATGATATAATGAACTCCCTTATCCAACAAGGTCTTGATAAGAAAAAATCATTTCAAATTATGGAAATTGTTAGAAAGGGTAAGGCCTTATCAGAAGAACAAGTTGCTTACATGAGAGATAATGGTGTACCAGAATGGTATTTAGAATCATGTCTAAAAATCAAATACCTCTTTCCAAAAGCCCATGCGGTTGCTTATTGCTTGATGAGTTACCGAATAGCTTATTATAAGGTTTATTATCCAGCAGCCTTTTATGCAACTTATTTTAATACAAAAGTGAATGATTTTGTTTATTCTATAATCATAAATGGCCTAGAATCTATCCAAACGGCTTTAAATAGTTATAAGGAAAGATTTGATCTAACAGCTAGGGATGAAAATATTAGAAAAGTATTAGAAGTGGCAGAAGAGATGTTTGCAAGGGATATAAAGATAGATAAGGCTGACTTATATAAATCAGATGCAACTAAATTTATCTTAAATGAAGAAAACGGATACCTACTCCCACCATTAAGTTCTGTAGATAATGTATCAGAAGCCATGGCTCTAGATATAGTCGAAGAACGTGAAAAAGGTGAGTTTATATCCGTAGAAGATTTTAATAAAAGAACTAAAGTAAATAAAAATGCCCTAGAAAGTTTAAAAACTTTTGGCATCATAGATGGTATCCAAGAAGAAAACCAGATGAGTTTATTTGATGGGATGTTTTAATTAAAGCTGCTATTATTAATAGCAGCTTTTTTGTATTGTATTATAATTTATTTAAATGTTAAATTAAGATAGTGATATAAAATATATTTTTTGTTGACCTAAATTCAGTAAGGTGTTATACTAATCATAACACACTATATGGAGGTCATTATGAAAAGGAGTTTAAGCAGTAAGTTACTTATAATATTGCTGGTTATCCAATCACTTGTATTTGCTATAGCAACAAGCCTATATTTAGATCAAAAATATAGGGAAAACTTTGATAATTTAGCTCACGATTACAAAGAAGTTTCTATAAACAATATTGATATAACTAAAGGCAATGAAGTAGGAGATTACATAGCGAATTTTTTGGAGGAAAATCAGGTCTTGATGGTAAAAAAAGTAGAGGGTCCTGATTATACTGGAAAAAAGTTACTACACGGATACTGGATGAGTGGTGATTATGAAGCTAATAAAGAAAAATTAAATTTAAAATTTCTAGACAAGCAATATGCTTCAGATCAAAGTTTTAAAAACTTAGATAAGGGTGGGACTATTGGTTTGCTAGATGGAGATTATAGCACGATAGAGCCTACTCCAAGATTTATTTTAGGAGATAGTTATTTTTTTATAAACTTAACTGGTACTGGAAAAATCGGAGGATTTAATGGTAAATATCAGCTAATTGGTATAGATGATGCAGGTGTAGATAGATTTTATGAAGGCTTATCTAAGGTAACCGGTCTAAGTGTCGATGAGATAAAAACTTCAAGTGGTGGCTCGGCTGTAATGGGAGGCGGATCTTCTCTTAGCTTTATAATTATCTATGCAATTTTGACTTTAGTAATCATAACCATTTTAACAACTACAACTGTGGCTTCACTAAAAGATATGGGAATCTACCTGCTACAAGGTTGGTCTAAAAAATCTTATATAAAAAGTATATACGGGCCTATAAATAAAATAGCATATTTTTTACCATTTTTATTTATTCCTTATGGCTTTATTTTAACTAAGGGAAGCTTTAACACCTTAAAATTCTACTCGGTATTTTTACTAGCAGGATTGATAAATTTAGCTATATTCTTATTTTTTGAATTTCTAATATCACTTATACTAAGGACTGTTAAGCCAATAGATGCTATCCATGGCAGGACATCAAAAAAAGGCTTACTTATTTTTGGCATAATTTTATTTATGATATTTAATACTTCAACAAGTGCTTTATCCTTTATGGATATAGATGATATGATAATCGAATTAAAGGATCAGATAGTTACTAAAAATGAATGGGAAAATGTATCTGATTATTATGTCACTACTTCTTTTAACGAAGGAGATGATTTTGAAGGTGACCACTCTCGCAGAGCTATGAGTTTTCATAGAGATTTTTATAAATTTTATGAGTCTATTGAAAATGAGGATGGAGTTAAATTTATAAGTACAGACTTTCGTAGAAAAAATTGGAATAAAGAAGTGAAAGAAATGGGGCTGTATAAACATGCACCTGATTTTTCTTATCTATTATTTACCGCTAATAAAAATTATATAGAAGATGATATGCAAGTGAAAATTACAGATGAAATGGAAGAATTTGCCAATGAAGGTTATAGAGTTTATCTGATACCAAAAAGTTTTTCAAAAGAAGATAGAAAGTCTTTAGAGATAGCTTTAAAAGAGATGGATGAAAGAATGTTTCTTGATGACACTGATGATAGTGATAGAGAGAATTTTGACATAAAGTTTAAAGGAATTAAGTTCTTTAACTACGACAATAATAAAGATTATTTTGCCTATCCAAGCAATATTGATGATGAGATGTATAATGAAAAATTCCCAGTCACATCTAAAGATCCAGTTATAAACTATATTAATAGTAATAATATGAGTATTCTTGAAACCTTAAACTTAGTGGCGGGTGGAGAAACTAATTCAGAAATAAAATTAAGTCAAGAGGCTTATGATAAGTTTGCAAATAAAGAATTCTTTAAAAAATATAATATCGATGATAATAAACCTCAATTTGTCCAAATAAGAGAGCTAATAGGTGGGATGATTAGAAGCTTAACCCAATCCATATTTACATTTTTGCTAATCGCTTTGCTATTTTTAGGCATATCAGCAGCAATATTGTCTGCATTAATTAACCTTTACAGAGAGATATACCTAGAAGAAGTAAATATCAAAAAGTTTCTAGGTTATGATAATAGAAAAATATATAAGTCGATATTTATAATGGTTATTGTTGCAAGCATTATAAATTTAATAATTGCAATAATTAATGGATCGGTATTCGGTATATGTTTTGGGATTATATTTGCTTTAATAGAGCTTATATTACTGAAAAAATTTACCAATAAAAATCAGTTTGAAATGTTAGTGGAGTTTTTAAAATAGGGGATAAAAAATGAAACATATAGAATTAAATGATATTTCTAAGTCCTATGGTAATAGGAGAATAATAGATAATTTATCTTTTCATATAGAAGAAAAAGAAATAGTAGCCATAGTTGGCAAGAGTGGTTCTGGTAAGTCTACTATATTAAATATGATAGGACTTTTAGAAACTTATGATGATGGAGAAATTTTACTAAAAGAAAAAAGGCTTCCAGACCTTAATAGCAAGGAAGCTACCTTACTAAGGAGAAATGAAATAAACTATCTTTTTCAAACAAATGCTTTGATAAGTGAAAAAACTGTTAGGGAAAATCTAATGCTAGCTATGGAGTATGTGGATATAAAAGATGAGGAAAAATTCAAAAAAATAAGTGAGATATTAGATAGACTAGATATTTTAGATATAATAGACCAAAAGGCAAATACAGTATCAGGGGGAGAGGCCCAAAGAGTAGCTCTTGCTAGGTGTATTTTAAAGCCGGGTGATTTGATTTTGGCAGATGAGCCAACTGGATCATTAGATCCTAAAATGAGTAATGAAGTATTTTCTTTACTTTTAAGTTTGAGAAATGATTATAATAAAACAATACTAATTGTAACCCATGACATGGATATGGCCAAAAAATGTGATAGGGCTATAGATATAAATAAATAACAAATAAAAAAATTCCATTTTTTTGATAAATGGAATTTTTTTATGAATTCAAAGGCGAAAATTCAGTAGCTGTATAGAAAGTTTTTCTATTACCTATGCCAAAAACTGAGATTTCCACCTCGGGATAGTTCATAAGTAGGGCTTCTAGTTTTGGATCATAATAGGTAGTAACAATTTCCGATGTTTCTTTTTTATAATTTTCTTCATTATAGCCATTTTTGCTTATTTTAAGATTTATTGAGCCAAGATCACAACAACCCATGCCGCGTTCTAAATCTTCTCTAATAAAAATTTTTGTTATATTATTTTTCTTTATATATTTTTTTGCCTTGTCACTATATATAAATTTCATTATAAATCCTTTAAAAAATGGGGAGAATTATTCTCCCCAGATTAAATTCTTAGTTTAATATAATATTTGCAATTCTATCTTGATTTTTGCGAGCTTTTCTTACTGTAAGTACAGCTATTACTAAACTGATTATTGCACCTAGAATATATGCAATATTATAATCTGCTCCAAAACCTACACCCTTATCAGAAATGATAAATGAGAATACTATAAATGTATAAAATAGCTCTGGCACTAAAGCAATCCAATAGTTACCATTGTTATTTAGTAAGTAGCTTGTAGCGGTTGCTAGTGCAAAAATTGCCACTAATTGGTTTGTAAAGCCGAAGTATCTCCATAATAAGTTAAAACCGTTTGGATCGTTTTTAGCCCAAACAAGAATTAAAATAGCTGGAATAAATAAAACGACAGCAACAGCAATTCTTTTTGCTGGAACTTTTTGGTCTATGTTAAGCTCTTCAGCAACGATAAGTCTTAGTGATCTAAATGCTGTATCTCCTGAAGTAATTGGAAGAACGATTACCCCAATAATGGCAAGTAGTCCACCAATATTACCCATAAAGTATTTAGAGATTTCACCAACCATAAGTGTAGCTCTAGTATCTAATGGAACAATTCCTTGTGAGAATATGACCATTGCACCAGCAGCCCAAACCATAGCGATAACACCTTCAGCAATCATTGTTGAGTAAAATGTCGCTCTATTTTCTCTTTCGCTTGCTACAGTTCTAGAAACTAATGTTACTTGAGAACCGTGGAAACCAGAAAGAATACCACAAGCCACTGTAATAAAGAATGCTGGAATAAATCTTTGACCTAATGGGTGTTCGCTTAAATATCCAGCCCCAGAGAATTCTAGATGGCTAGCACCTTTTGTAAATACTCCAATAAGTACACCAAAAGCTGAAATAATTAGAAACGCACCAAATAATGGATAGATTCTACCGATAAGTTGGTCAATTGGAAGTACTGTTGAAAGGATATAATAAGCAAAAATAGCTGCATAAATAATCCAAATACCCTTTGATCCTTCGCCTAGGCCTAAAACATCATTTGCTAGTAAGTCACCAGGAGTGTAGACAAAAACAGTACCAGTTAGAAGAAGTAAGATTCCTATTACTACATTATAAACTTTTCTAGTAGCGTTGCCTAAATATTTACCAACAAGTTTTGGAACTTGAGCACCACCGTTTCTCATAGACATTGTGCCTACTAAAAAATCGTGAGTAGCACCTGCTATAACACAGCCAATTGGAATTGCCAAAAAAGCAATTTTTCCAAAAAGTATACCTTGGATAGGGCCTAAGATAGGGCCAGTACCTGCAATATTTAATAGATTAATTAGCCAGTTTTTCCATTTTGGCATAGCAACAAAATCAATACCATCAGCTTTTGCGACAGCTGGAGTTGGTCTATCATCTAAATTTAGTTGGCTTTCTACATATTTGGAATAAAAATAACCACCAACTAGGAGGATGATAAGACCTACTATGAATAAAAACATATAAACCTCCTATTAATAATATGTATTATATAAGTCTATTATAAACTTTTTGGGCTAATAAAAGCAAGTTTTTTGTAAAAAAATTATCAAATAAATTTTAGAAATTAGCAAGACTAATATTTATTGATTACAGCAAGCTTTGCAGTATAATATTTCTATCAAAGAGTGGGGCAAGTTATCCGCTCTTTTAATATGTATAAGGCAAAGGATGGTAAAATGGATTTAATAACAACCCTTAAAGAAACCTTTGAAGATGATATAGAAAACTTAGGATATGAATTAGTTGATATAGAATTTAAAACGACACATGAAGGTAAGACATTGACCTTCTTTATTTATAATAAAGAGGGAATAACAATTGATGATTGTGAAAAAGTAAGTACCTACTTAGATGAAAAATTAGATGAACTTGATTTAATAAAGGGCCACTACTACTTAGAAGTGTCCTCTCAAGATTTATCAAGACCATTAAAAACTGATAGAGACCTTGAAAGAAATGCAGGCGAACCTTTAAAGGTAACATTGAAAAATGGTCAAGTTTTTATAGGTTTTATAGAAAAAATAAATGAAGATAGTCTTGTTTTTGATGTAGATGATAAGGAAAGTCTTAAAGTAGCAAAAGAAGATATCAAGCAAATAAAAATAGAGATTGTATTTTAAGGAGATCTGATGAATGAAGAGTTTATACTAGCCTTAGAGGAGCTGGAAAAAGATAAAAATATTGATAAGGATGTTATCTTAGATGCACTTGAAAAAGCTCTTGTAAAAAGTTATCAAAAAAATTATGACAATGCAGAAAATGTTGATGTCATAGTAGATAAGCAAACAGGAGATATAGAAGTATTTGCTCTAAGAGAAGTAGTTGATGATGTAAATGATAATATCAATGAAATTTCTCTAAAAGAAGCTAAAGAAGAAGTGGATAGTAACCTAGAAATAGGAGATATAGCAAGAATAAAAATTGCTCCAAAAAACTTCGGTAGAGTTGCAGCCCAGACTGCAAGAAATATTGTTATCCAAAAAATAAGAGATGCTCAAAGAGATTCAGTTTATGGTGAATATCTAGATAGAGAAAATGAAATGATAACAGGAACTATCCAAAGACAAGATAACTACAACCTTTATGTAAATCTTGATAAAATCGAGGGCATAGTTCCACTTAAAGAACAAGTGGTAAATGAAGAATATATACCAAATGAACGAATGAAATTTTTAATAAAAGATGTTAAAAATTCATCCAAAGAACCACAAATCATACTTTCTCGTTCTAGTGAGAACCTAGTTACAAGACTATTTGAACTAGAAGTTCCAGAAATAACTGAAGGAGTCATAGAAATATATTCTATAGCTCGTGAGGCAGGATCTCGTACTAAAATTGCAGTCTTCTCAAACGATGAAGCAATCGATCCAGTAGGAGCTTGTATAGGATATAAGGGCTCTCGTGTAAATTCTATAGTAGAAGAATTACAAAATGAAAAAATTGATATCATAAACTATAACAAAGATATAGAAGAGTTTATATCAAATTCTCTATCTCCAGCAGATATTATTGAAGTTTTAACAAACGAAAAAAATAAGCAGTCACTAGTAGTAGTAAATGACCAACAATTATCCCTAGCAATAGGTAAGGAAGGTCAAAATGCAAGACTTGCAGCAAGACTTACAGGCTGGAAGATAGATATCAAATCAAAAGAAGACTTTGATATGATGACTGATGAAGAAATTGATGAAATTTTAGGCTTAAATCAAGAGAGTGAAGAAATCATGATAGATGAAGAATTAGTCGAAAATCCAGATGAAATAACAGATCAAATGGCTAGTGAAGATAGAAAAATTATAGATCAAGCAAGTGATGAATTAGCTGATGAAGAAGTAGAAGATATCACAAGCGAGACTTTAGAAGAACTTTATGATGAAGAAAATGATTCTTTAACTAGTCAAATATATGTTGATGAAAATCAACTTGAAGATGTATATACTGATGAATCTGACCTTGTACCACACAGGGAAAGTGATGATGAAGATGAGGATCAGTAAAAGATGAAAAAGACAAAAAAGATTCCTCAAAGAAAATGTATAAATTGTGGAAATCTTTATGATAAAAACGACCTATTAAGAGTTGTAAACAACAAAGACTTAGGGGTTGTAATTGATGAGACAGGAAAACTTAACGGACGCGGAGCATATATTTGCAAAAATAATGAGTGCCTAGCAGATGTTAGAAAAAACAATAAGCTTAATCGTGTATTTAAACAAAAAATAGATGACAAACTTTATGAGGAGTTAGAAGCTTATGAAGTAAAATGAGGTGAAATAGATGGCTGATAAAATTAGAGTTTACGAACTAGCAAAAGAACAAGGAATGCCAGCAAAGAAAATGGTTGAACTTTTAAACGAAGAATTTGGTCTAGGAATAAAATCACACATGTCAAGTGTAAGTGGAGATGACCTAGAGCTAATAAACGAATACTTCAATGAAAGCTCAAATGAAGATAAAAAAGAGCAAACAAAAGAAAAAACTAACAAGGAAACTCAAAAAAAACAATCAAACAATAAAAAATCAAATATGAAAAAAAATAATAATATAAATTACGATCAAATGGATGATTACGATGATGATGAGAGCATGCACGGATCAAAACAAAAAATCGGCAAATCAAATAAGATAAAAAATCAAAATAAAACTAAATCTAAGAAAAATTTCGACAATGACGATAATGAAGATTTTAATCCAAATAAACCGAATAAAAATCGTAAGAAAAAAAATAGAAAATCAAAATCTAATAAGGCAAATAACCAGCCAGCCAAAGAAAGTAATGAAAACGGCAAGATAGAAATCCCAGAAGTAGTTACAGTAAGTGCCTTTGCAGATAAAATTGGGGAAAATTCTAATGCTGTTATAGGTAAATTAATCCAACTTGGAGTAATGGCAGGTCTTAATGATACTATAGAATTTGAACAAGCAGAATTAATTGCTATGGACTTTGGTAAAGAAATTACCCTAGAACAAGAATTCTCAGCTATAGAAGAGCAAGAAATTGACCTAGACTATGAAGATAATGAAGAGGATTTAGTAACACGTGCACCAGTAGTATCAGTAATGGGTCACGTTGACCACGGTAAAACATCAATACTTGATGCAATTAAAAATACCCGTGTAACAAGTGGTGAAGCTGGTGGTATTACCCAACATATCGGGGCTTATTCTGTAGATTTAGATGGAAGAGCAATAACATTCTTAGATACACCAGGCCACGAAGCCTTTACAGAAATGAGAATGAGAGGGGCTCAATCAACAGATATTGCAATCTTAGTTGTAGCGGCAGATGATGGAGTTATGCCACAAACTGTAGAAGCTATCAACCACGCAAAGGCTGCTGATATACCAATAGTAGTTGCGGTAAATAAGGTGGATAAAGAACAATCTGACCCAAATAGAGTAAAACAAGAACTTATGGAATATGGTCTTGTTTCAGAAGATTGGGGTGGAGATACTATCACAGTTGATGTTTCTGCAAAAACAGGCCAAGGTATAGAAGAATTATTAGAGATGGTATTACTTGTAGCAGAAATGAGAGAATTAAAGGCAAATCCAAACAGAGATGCTGTAGGTCTTATCATTGAAGCACAACTTGATAAGGCACGTGGACCAGTTGCTACAGTTTTAGTTCAAAAAGGTACCCTACATGAAGGAGATAATGTTCTAACAGGATCAGCATCAGGTAGGATTCGTGCTATGTTTGACTCTAAAGGAAACGCTATTAAAGAAGCAGGTCCATCTGTTCCAGTACAAATCTTAGGTCTATCTGATGTTGCAGAAGCAGGAGACAAATTATTTGCAGTAGAAGATGAAAAAATTGCTAGAGCTTATGCATCACGTGCGGAAGAACAAAAAAGAGAAGAAAGACTTATGGCCAAAGGAGCTAGCCTTGAAGACTTATCAGGTGAAGCTGCTGAAGGTGAACTAAAAGAATTAAATGTTATCGTAAAAACTGACGTAAAAGGTACTGTAGATGCTGTAAGCCAATCACTTTTAAAATTATCCAATGAAGAAGTAAAAGTTTCAGTAGTAGCAGGAGCAGTTGGTGGTATTACAGAATCAGATGTACTTTTAGCCCAAGCATCAAATGCTATTATTATCGGCTTTAACGTTCGTCCAACTCAAGGTGCAATGGAGAGAGCAAAGGATAATGGTATTGAAATAAGAACCTATAGCGTAATCTATGAAGCTATTGAAGATGTAGAAAGCGCTATAAAAGGTATGCTTGACCCAGAATTTGTTGAAGAAGTACTAGGTCGTGCAGAAGTTCGTGATACCTTTAAAGTACCAAGTGTGGGTACTATAGCAGGTGTTATGGTAACAAGTGGTTCAGTACCAAGAAGAGCAAAAGTAAGACTACTTCGCGATAACGTAGTAATCTTTGATGGTGATATTTCATCAATGAAAAGATTTAAAGATGATGCCAAAGAACTTGCTAACGGCTATGAAGGTGGTATCGGATTAAATAGATTTAACGATATTAAAGTAGGCGATGTAATGGAAGCATATGAAGTAGTCGAAAAAGAAAGAGACTAAGATGAAAAAAATTAGAACTGAAAGAATTGGAGCAGAAATCCAAAAAGAATTATCAAAAATAATTAGAGACGATTTAAATGATCCAAGACTATCAGATACAGCAACTGTTTCAGTAATAGAAGTAAGAGTCACCAACGACCTTTCTTTTGCTGATTGCTATATATCAGTACTAGGAGATAATGAAAAAAAAGATGATGTCCTAGATGCTTTAAACCAAGCAAAAGGCTATATCAAAATGCTAATTGGAGATAGGATGAGACTTCGTTCTATGCCTGAATTTAGATTCAAGTTAGATGAATCTATAGAATACGGGGCATACATGGAAAAACTTATCAAAGAAACTATAGCAAAAGATGAGAGGGCTCACGAAGAAGATGATAATTAGTAGTGAAAACTTAGAACAACTAAAAAATCTAATAGATGAGGCAGATGAGATTGGAGTAGTATCCCATGTAAATCCAGATGGAGATAACTTGGGATCTTCTCTAGGTCTGGCCCGTGCTTTAAGAAATTATGGCAAAAGTGTAGATGTTTTAGGCCATGATAGTGTTGATGATTATCTAAAACTTTTACCAGATTTAGAATACTATAAAAATGATTATAAGGATTCTTATGATTTATTATTAATCTTAGATGCTTCAGAATTTGACCGTATAGGAGATGCTCAACCAGTAGCCCGCAATTCTAAAAAAACTGCAGTTATCGACCACCACTTAGGTGGCAAAATTACTTCAGATTTAAATATTATCCACCCAGATGCGCCAGCTACTTGTCAGTTAATTTATGAAATTGTTGATAGACTAGATTTACCCTTAGATGAAAAAACAGCAAGCCTTTTATTTACAGGAATCGTAACTGACACTGGAAGGTTTATGTACTATGGTACAAATCGTGAGACCTTTGATATTGCTGGAAAATTAATAGATGCTGGAGCAGATAAGGACTTCATTTACCAAGCCCTTTACCAAAACAAACCAATTAAAACCTTAAAATTTGAAACAGATTTAATTGCCAATGCTGAGTTTATAGACAATAAAGTTTTTGCGATTGCTTCAAAAGAAAAGGTAGATGAATTTGGTGTACAAATGGGCGATAGCGAACATGTGGTAAATATCTTAAGAGACCTTGAAGGTATAGAAGTTTCCATGCTTTTAAAAGAATATGGTAATGGGGAATACAAAGTATCTATGAGATCAAAAGGTATTGATATTGCAAAAGTTGCCCGCGAAAATGGTGGGGGCGGCCACGTTAATGCTAGTGGTTTTACTATATTTGATGATAGCCTAGAATCAGCAGCTAACAAAGCTTTAGAAATTCTTAAAAATATATAATGATTAGCGGAATTTTAAATATAAATAAAGAAGTGGGCATATCTTCTAATAAATGTGTTAGCCTTGTAAAAAAAGCCCTAGATACTAGAAAAGTAGGGCATACCGGAACTTTGGATTTAGAAGCAAGCGGAGTCTTACCAATAGTAGTTGGTAAGGCAACTAGGGTTTCAGATTTTTTAATGGATGAGAGAAAAGAATACATTACAGAAGCGATTTTTGGTAAAAGAACTGATACCTTAGACTATGATGGTCAAGTAGTAGCAACTTCTGATGTCATTTTTACTAGAGATGATTTAGAGAAAGAAATGGAAAATTTCACAGGAGAGATTACTCAAATCCCGCCCATGTATTCATCCCTAAAGGTAAATGGGCAAAAGCTTTATGACCTAGCAAGAAAAGGTATAGAAGTAGAACGTAAAAAACGTCAAGTAAATATTTATTCCTTTGATATAATTGACTTTAACTTTCCAAAGGCTACTTTTAAAATCACTTGCTCAAAGGGTACCTATATTAGAACCTTAATCGATGATGTAGGTGAAAATTTAGGTTCTTATGCCTATGTAAATAGCCTAACCCGTTCAAAGGTGGGAGATTTTTATTTAGAAGATGCTATAAATTCAAATGACCTACTTAATATGAGTAGGGAAGAAGTGCTTAAGAAATTAAAACCAGTTGATCATGCCTTAAAAGCATACCCTGAAGTTATCTTAGATAAGTCTTATTTAAAGCAGGCTACAAATGGGATGACTATGGCGGTTGATCAGATGGATGTTGATAGTCTACATAGAATTTATGTAGAAGACGAATTTATTGGCCTAGGCAAAGCCCACAAAAGTAAGGACAAATATTTTCTAAAAATGGAGAAAGTATTTTATGATAAATAATATAAAAATTTATGACCTAGATAGGGGCATGACTGATTTTGAGCCCAAGGCCATTGCCTTGGGTAATTTTGATGGTATCCATATAGGTCATCAAAAGTTAATCAAAAAAAATATTAAGCTTGCTTACCAACTTAATCTAGTCCCTTCAGTTTTACTTTTTAAAGAAAATAGCAAAAAAACTTTAACAGATGAAAAGGACTATCTAACTAGTTTAGATGATAAGATAGAAATCCTTGCTCAAATGGGTATGGACACCTTTTGCATTCTTGATTTTAGTGAAGAATTTAGGTCTCTTAGTCCTAAAAATTTTGTAGCTAAAATCTTATACAAAAAATTAAATACTAAATATATAGTAGTAGGAGAAGATTATAGATTTGGCAAAAATGCTGAGGGTGATGTAGAAAAATTAATGGCCTTGCAAGATGAATTTGCCTATCAAACAAAGGTGATTGATTTTGAGCTTGATAATGGAGAGAAGATCTCATCAGGAACTATAAAAAAACTTATAAAAAATGGTCAGATAAATAAGGCAAATAAATATTTAGGCAGACCCTATAAAGTTAGGGGACAGGTAGTAGATGGTCATAAAAGAGGCCGCACCCTAAATTTCCCTACTGCAAATTTAAAAATGAATTTTTCCTACACCATTCCTAAGGATGGAGTATATTTAACTAGGGTAAATGTATCTGGTAAAAATCACTTTGCCCTAAGCAATGTTGGATCAAATCCTACTTTTGAAAATGACTATAGAAAGATAGAAACCTATATCCTTAACTTTAATGAGGATATATACGGGGAAAATATTGCTATTGAATTTTTAGAATTTTTCCGTAATGATATGAAATTTGATTCAGTTGATGATCTTATTAAACAGATGGAACTTGATAAAAAACAAGCTATTGATATGATAAATAATAAGTATTTGTAAGCTTTACAAATACTTTTTTTATTGGTATAATACATTGGTACCTTGGCTTTGTAAACGCAACCTCGACTTTTACACGGTCAAAGGCATATACAACATATAGGAGGAATATTATGTTATCACAAGAAAAAAAGACAGAACTTATTAAAGAATACCAATTAGAAGAAGGAGACACAGGTTCTCCAGAAGTACAAATAGCTATTTTAAGCTACAGAATTAAAGATTTAACTGAACACTTAAAGGCTAATCCAAAAGACCACTCATCAAGAAGAGGACTTTTCAAAATGATTAGACGTAGAAAAGGGTTATTAAACTACTTAAGAGATAATGATATCGAAAGATATAGAGCTATTATCGAAAAAGTAGGCATTAGAGGTTAGTAGATTGGCGGGGTATATCCCGCCTTATTTTTTAGGAGAAAAGATGGAGAAACAATATACTTATACATCAAAGCATGGTTATGAGCTTGATGTAACAATAGGAAAATTTGCAGAACAGGCTAATGGCGAATGTTACATAAAAAGTGGGGATACTTCTCTTTTAGTAACTGCAGTAGCTAGTGAAAAACCAAGAGAGGGAATAGACTTTTTTCCACTAATTTGTGATTTTCAGGAAAAATTATACGCAGTAGGAAAAATCCCAGGTGGTTTTCTAAAAAGAGAAGGTAAAGCATCTGATGAAGCAACCCTTATTTCCCGCCAAATGGATAGACCTTTGCGTCCACTTTTCCCAGAAAATTATTACAATGATGTGCAAATAATTGCCACAGTTTTATCAATGGATGAAGATAATCAGCCAGACTGCTTATCAACAATAGGAGCAAGCATCGCCCTTGGTACTTCAGATATACCATTTAATGGACCAGTTGGGGCTGTTTCAGTAGGATTTGTTGATGACGAATTTGTAGTATTTCCAAATGAAGAACAAAGAAAAAAATCTCAACTTGACATAACAGTTGCAGGAAGTAAAGATGCTATAAACATGGTAGAAGCAGGTGCAAATGAGCTAACAGAAGCACAAATGCTTGAAGCAATGTTAATAGCCCATGAAGAAATTGGCCATATTTCTGACTTTATCCAAGAAATTATTGATGAAATTGGTAAAGAGAAGAAATTAGTAGAAGTAGTAGTTCCATCAGAACTTGAAGAAAAAATCACAGCTGACTATGCAGAAGATATCAAAGCTTCTATAAGAACAACTGATAAAATGGAACGTGGCGAAGCGATCTTTAATATAGAGGAAGCTGCTAAGGAAAAGTACTTAGAAGAATACCCAGAAACAGAAGATGAAATTCATAGGGTTATTGATGATATCATGAAAAAAGAAGTTCGTCGTATGATTTCTATTGATAAAATTAGACCAGACGGACGTGATTTAAAAGAAATTAGACCACTTTCAGCAGAAGCTGGTCTTTTACCAAGAGTTCATGGTTCAGGTTTATTCAAACGTGGACAAACACAAGTATTATCAGTTACTACCTTAGGTTCACCAGCGGATGTACAAATCATAGATGGATTAAATCGTGAAGAAATTCACAAAAGATATATGCATCAATATAACTTCCCACCATTTAGTGTTGGAGATGTAAAACCACTGCGTGCTCCAGGACGTCGTGAAATAGGACACGGTCATCTAGCAGAAAGGGCCTTAGTTCCAGTATTACCAGAAGAAAGTGATTTTCCATATACAATTAGAGTTGTATCAGAAGTTTTAAGCTCAAATGGATCAAGCTCCCAAGCATCTATCTGTGGATCTACACTTTCACTAATGGATGCAGGTGTTCCAATTAAAAAACCAGTTGCAGGTATAGCGATGGGACTTATAAAAGAAGAAGATTCAATATCTATTCTTACTGATATCCAAGGACTCGAAGACCACCTGGGAGATATGGACTTTAAAGTTGCAGGTACTCGTGATGGTATCACAGCCTTACAAATGGATATGAAAATTGCAGGAATTACTCGTGAAGTCCTAGAAGAATCACTAGATAATGCAAAAGAAGCTAGAATGCAAATCCTTGATTTAATTGAATCAACCATTGATAAACCAAGAGCAGATATTTCTGATTATGCACCAAGACTATTTACAATAGACATAGACCCAGAAAAGGTACGTGATGTAATAGGTTCAGGTGGTAAAACAATTAATAAAATTATCGATGAAACTGGAGTAACAATCGAAACAGAAGATGATGGACACATTACAGTTGCATCAACTGATGGAGCAAGTGGTAAAAAAGCAATAGAAATGATTCGTGCCATTGTAACTGACCCACAAGTGGGAGATATTTACACAGGAAAAGTTACTAGAATTATGAATTTTGGTGCCTTTGTAGAAATTGCAATTGGCAAAGAAGGCTTGCTTCATATTTCACAAATCGACCATGCTAGAACTGATAAGGTAGAAGATGTTCTATCTGTAGGAGATGAAGTAACAGTAAAAGTTACAGAAATAGATAGACAAGGTAGAATAAATCTTTCTAGAAAAGCTCTTTTAGAAAAACCTGAAAGAGAAGATAAAGAAGATTACAAAAATAATTCAAAAGCAGAAGCGTGGCCTGCTGATGAAGACCCAAGAAATAAATAAAAGAAACTCAATATATAAGCTGCCATATTCTGGCAGTTTATTTTTTAGCCTTGATATAATATAATTTATAGTGAGGTAAGATATGGCAAATAGTAAAAATGACAATAGAATAAGAAAAAAATCTACAAGCAAACCTCAAAAAAATAAGAAAAGACCAACAAAAAAAAGAGAGTGGACCTTTAACTTTAATATATTTTCCCTAGTAATGATGGGTCTATCCTTATTTTTCTTTATATTTATACTTTCATCAAATACAGGCAAACTTGGAAATATAGTTACTAGCACTTTTACCAATACCTTTGGAAAACTTGCTCTGTTATTTCCTCTTATAGTTTTTATAAGTTTTCTTTTTGCTTATAGGGATAAGTATAAGGTAAATATCAAAAACTTTTTGCTTTTGTATTTACTATTTACAATGACCCTAGCCTTTATGTCAAAATCCTATGTGAGAAATGATTTAAGTTGGACTATGGATTACAATATTGTAAATGCAAAAGATTCTGGTGGAATATTTGGCGGATTTTTTGCCTATTATATAGTAAGTTTTCTAGGAACTCTAGGCCTTGATATTTTATTTGGCCTTTCTATATTTTTATTTGTAGTAGGCATCAGTCCTATGACTTATGGGGAGTTTTTAAGAAAAGTAAGGGACATACTAATCTTTATAGGAGGGCAAATATCTAATTTCTTTGCTGGGCTTAAGGAAAAAAGAAATGCATCTTCTAAAAAGAACGAAAATAAAGAATCGGAAGAAGTATTTATCCCGGATGATAATAAAGATTTAGGGCCAACCCTTGAAGAAAAATCAATGACAAGTGAAAATTTAACTGCAAAAGTTGCTGAGAAGCCAGTAAAAGTTGAAACACCTAAGAAAAAACCAATTAAAACCTATGATTTCAAAGATGATGAAGAAATAGAGGTAAGAAGCTATAAATCAAAGCAAATTGAAATGAGAGATTTAGATGAGTCTTTTAAAAAAGACTTTGATGATTATAACTATCCACCAATTGATCTTTTAGAAGATAGGTCTGATGCAGGATCTATAGATGAGGGCGAAATCAAAGAAAAAGCCCTAGCTATAGAAGAAACCTTAGAAAGTTTTGGCATAGAAGCAAAGGTAGTTCAAATTGACATCGGACCGACTGTAACTTGCTATGAATTAAAACCACAAAGAGGGGTAAAGGTAAGTAAGATATTAAATCTTGCAGATGATTTGGCCTTATCACTTGCAACCAGTGGGATTAGAATTTTGGCCCCTATTCCTGGTAAAAGCCATGTAGGAATAGAAGTACCAAATGATAGTAAAGAAATAGTTGGCTTTAAAGAAATAATATCTACTAGCAAATTTGCAAATGCTAAGTCAAAAATTCCTTTTGCTATGGGTAAATCTATAGCAGGAGATCCTGTAGTATCTGGTATAGAAAAAATGCCACACTTACTAGTATCGGGGGCTACTGGCTCAGGTAAGTCAGTGTGTATCAATACTATAATAATGAGTATTTTATACAAACATTCACCAGATGAGGTAAAACTTTTAATGATTGACCCAAAGGTTGTTGAACTTTCTGTTTATAATGGCATTCCACACTTAATTATGCCAGTAATTACAGATCCTAAAAAGGCTAGTTCATCCCTATTTTGGGCTATTTCTGAAATGGAAAAAAGATACAAGGCCTTTCAAAGATACCATGTTCGTGATATAGAAGGCTATAAAAAGACAGCAGAGACTGATGAATCGATGGAAAATTTACCATATATAGTAGTTATTATAGATGAGCTTGCAGATTTAATGATGACTGCAGCTAGTGAAGTAGAAGATTATATTATGCGTCTTGCTCAAAAATCAAGGGCCTGTGGTATTCACTTAGTAATTGCAACGCAAAGACCAACTGTAGATGTTATTACAGGTACTATAAAGGCGAACATTCCATCTAGAATATCATTTGCAGTTACATCTCAAACAGATTCTAGGACTATCCTAGATGCAGCAGGTGCTGAAAAACTTTTAGGTAAAGGTGACATGCTCTATGCTTCAAGTGATTCAATGAAACCACTTAGAATCCAAGGAGCCTTTGTCTCTGATACAGAAGTTTTAGATGTAGTTGATTATATAAAACAAGAAACAAAGACCAACTATGACCAAGAGGCCATAGAGACAGTTGAAGAAAATTCTCAAGTAAAAGAAGTCGATGATGAAGATGAATTAATTAATGAGGCAATAAAAATTATTATAGACGAAAATACTGCCTCAGTTTCACTTCTACAAAGAAAATTAAGGGTAGGCTATGCAAGAGCTGGTAGGATAATAGACCAGCTTGAAGAAAAAGGTGTAGTAGGTCCTTATGAAGGTAGTAAGCCAAGAAAAGTTTTAGTAGATAGAACTTACATTGAAGGAGAGCAAGGTGAATATAGCTAATAAAGTTACAGTTTTAAGATTACTTTTAATACCAGTATTCTTAGTCTTATATTATATTTATGGGTCAACTAACAATCTAGCCGCAATAGTTTTTGTGGTGGCATCTCTTACTGATGCCCTAGATGGTCATCTAGCCCGTAGCCGCAATTTGGTAACAACTTTTGGTAAATTTGTCGATCCACTAGTGGATAAAATATTAACTATGGCGGCCTTTGTTGTTTTAGTAGAAGGAAGTATAATACCTGCTTGGGCGGTAATAATTATTATCGCAAGAGAATTGATTATTACAGGTTTTAGAACCCTTGCAGCCGATAAGGGCATCACCATTGCAGCAAGTAAATGGGGAAAACTAAAAACTACCAGCCAGATGGTAGCCCTAGTATTACTTTTACTTAATAATAATAGTTTAAATCAGATAGGTATATATGTATTTTACCTAGCTGTAATACTAACTATCATTTCTGGTTTAGATTATATAATAAAGAACAAAGAAGTCTTAGATTTAGAAAATATATAGGAGATTTTTATGGATGATAATAAACAAAAAGCCTTAGACCAAGCCTTTAAAAATATTGAAAAAAAATATGGTAAAGGCTCCATAATGAAGATGGGTGAAGCACCAAAAGTTAAGGTATCAGCTATCCCAACTGGAGCTATCAACCTTGATATTGCACTAGGTATTGGTGGCATACCAAGAGGTAGAGTAATAGAGATATTTGGACCAGAATCATCTGGTAAAACAACCCTTGCCCTTCATATGATTGCAGAAGATCAAAAACAAGGTCAAACATGTGCCTTCATAGATGCAGAACATGCTATGGATGCAGAATATGCTAGAAATCTTGGTGTAGATATAGATAATCTTATCCTATCTCAACCAGATACAGGAGAACAAGGACTTGATATAGCAGAATCTTTAGTTCGTTCTGGTGCAGTGGATTTAATTATTATAGACTCTGTAGCAGCATTAGTACCAAGAGCAGAAATTGAAGGGGAAATGGGAGATAGCCACGTAGGGCTTCAAGCTAGACTTATGAGTCAGGCCTTAAGAAGACTAACTGGTGTTATTGCAAAATCAAATACAACTGTTGTATTTATCAACCAACTAAGAGAAAAAGTTGGGGTAATGTTTGGTTCACCAGAAACTACAACTGGGGGTCGTGCCCTTAAATTTTACTCATCAGTTAGGCTTGATATTCGTAGGATAAAAACTATAACTGAGGGAGATAATTCTATAGGGTCTCGTACTAGGGTAAAAGTTGTAAAAAATAAGGTTGCACCTCCATTTAAAGTAGTAGAGTTTGATATTATGTATGGAACTGGCATTTCAAAATCTGGGGTAATCTTAGATACTGCAGTAGAAATGGATATAGTTGATAAGGCAGGGTCATGGTTCTCTTATGATGGAGAAAAACTGGGCCAAGGTCGTGAAAATGTAAAAACCTACCTAGAAGAAAACCAAGATATCATGAATGAAATCGAGGGCAAAATAAGAGCAACCCTAAGAGATGATGAAGAAAATGCAGACCTTTTTGAAGATGAGGAAAAAGAAGGTCAACAAAGCCTAGATACAGAATAAAAATAAAAAGTACTGATTAATTTCAGTACTTTTTTTATTACAAAAATGACAATTGATTACTATTTCTATTTGATAATTTTGATAAAGAAATGCCTATTAACCTAATATATTCGCCCTTATAGACCTCATTTAAAAGATCGCTAGCAGCTTTACATATATCTTCTTTTTTATAGATAGGTTCTTGGAGTGTTATAGCACGAGTTATCGTTTTAAAATTACTGTTTTTTAGTTTTAAATTAACAGTTTTACCCTGCAAGTCCTTATTTGCTAAATCGGACTCGATTTTTTCTGCAATTTCTTTTAAGTAATTATTTAAGATATCAATGTCATTGGTATTTTGCCTAAAGGTTCTTTCTCGGCCTAATGATTTTCTAACCCTACTCGGATTTATTTCTCTCTTATCTTCTCCTCTGATAACTCCATAGATGTAAGATCCATGTTTACCAAATAAATCTATTAAAAATTCTTCATCAAGTCTTAATAGGTCTCTTATAGTATAAATACCAATGGTATTTAACTTTTCTACTCCATGCTTGCCTAATCCATGAACCTTTTTTATATCAAAATCTAGTAATATATCAGGAACATCTTCCTTACTTATTTCTTTTAGACCATGGGGCTTATTCCAGTCACTAGCAAGTTTTGCTAAAAATTTATTGTAGGATATACCTATAGAAACATTTATTTGGGTTTTTTTATAGACTTCGTCTTGGATTTTTTTAGCTAAGCCTAGTGGGTTGTCAGTATCTATTTCAAGGTAGGCTTCGTCTATAGAAACTTGTTCGAAATTTTTGGCATATTTTTTGATAATGCTAAAAACTTGGTCAGATTTTTCCCTATAATAAGGGTGATCGACAGGAACTAAAATCACATGAGGGCAAAGCTCCTTGGCCATAAAAACTGGCATAGCAGAGTGTAGGCCATATTCACGGGCCTTATAATTTGCTGTTGTAATTATAGATTTATTAGTAAGACCTCCTACTGCAAGAGGATAGTCTTTAAGCTTTGGATTTCTAATCTCTTCACACGATGCATAAAAAGCATCGCAATCTATATGCAAAATATTATTCATATTATCACCATTACCACTATACTTTTTAATTTATGGGTATAAATAAAAAAAGTGTGAAAGGATGATTACATGGCTAATTTAAAAGATGATTTAAATGAGGAATACCTAGAAAAGCTTAAAAGAGGCGAAACTATAGTTATTCCTTTACATGAAGAAAGAGTAAAAGTTAGAAAAGAAAAGAGAGTAGTTGAAGAGATTGTAATAAGAAGAGAAAAATATATAGAAATGGAAACCATTAGAGTTCCAGTTAGAAAAGAAATCATTACAGTTGATGATAGCAATCTAAATTTTAATAATATTGAACAATAAGTATAAATAATTGTAAATATTAAAAAAAGTTTTACATTTATGTTTAATAAAAAATACTAGGGGGTATATACCTACTAGAACAAATTAGACATTAAGTCTAGCAATTAAAAAGGAGATTATATAATGGCAAATTTTGAAACATTTAGAACAGAAGATGAACTTCTTGCAAGAATAGATCAACTTAGAGCTCAAGGATTTAGCGACAGCGAACTAGAAGTTATTTCTGCAAATGAATTTGAAAATGATAATTTAAGATATTACGGAATTTCTGATAGAGCAAATAGAGACGCATTAGATCCAGATTATAACGGTATCTATGCTTACTACACAGGTGAAGACTTAGACCCAGCTTACTTTGGAGATTTCGGTTTTGATAGAAACGTATCTGATGAAGCACTAGGTGCAGTTGAAAATGGTAACTACGTACTAGCTATCGAAAGAGATGACTACTTAGAAGATCCAGAATATGTTGATGCAGCTTATGACCAAAGAAAAGACTACATCGACAATGACATTCTTGAAAGAGATGATTTATCAAAAAGAGATAAAATCAGACTACACGAAGAAAGATTAAGAGTTAACAAACAAAGAGTTCAAACTGGTGAAATCGGACTTAAAAAAGAAGTTGTAACAGAAACTCAAGAAATCGAAGTACCAGTAGAAAAAGAAAGAGTTACTGTTGAAAGACACGCTGTAGAAGAAGGTGAAGCAGTAGATGGATACAACTTTGATGAAACAGCTGATGAAATCAGAATTCCAATCCACGAAGAACAAGTATCTGTAGAAAAAGAAGCTTATGTATCAGAAGAAGTTGATGTAAATACTGAAACAGTTACAGAAAACCAAAGAGTTTCTGACCAAGTAAGAAAAGAAAAATTAGACGTAGTTGAAACTGGTGATGTTAAAGAAGTAGATTCAGACGAAGATCACCTATTATAAGATAAAAATTATTTAGCCCAGGTTTAGCCTGGGCTTTTTTTTTAGCTAGCTATAAGTACTGCTTTATAGTAAAATAAGCCTATGAGAATAGATAAGTTTTTAAAAAATTCAAGAATAATAAAACGTAGGCAAGTTGCAAAAGAAGCATGTGAAAATGGCAGAGTACTAATAAATGGAAATGTAGCAAAGCCAGGCTCCGTAGTAGAAGAAGGTGATGTAATAGAAATTGCTTTTGGTAAAAGTAATTTGAAAGTGAAGGTAACAGACCTAATAGATGGAGCAAAAAAGTCTACTGCCGGTGAAATGTATGAGGTTATAGATGGCTAAGGCAAAATCATATCAAAAAAGAAGGAAGGCTAAAAATAGGAGATTTTTACTAACTATATTTTTGATCCTTCTTATTTCAGTGATTTCTTTTATATTTTTAAATAAGATGATGAAGGCAGAAATAAATACTCTAGATACAGAAATATCATCTACAAAAAAGAAATTGGATGATGTAAGTAAGGAGATTACTAGCCTAGAAAGTGATTATGAAATTAGGAATACTGATCAGTTTAAAGAAAAAATTGCCCAAGAAAGATTGGGCATGATAAAGGGTAATACTGATAAAAAAGAAGATGAGCCAGTAAAAATTGATGAGGACGAGGCTAATAAAGAAGATAGCAATCCCTTAGAAAATCAAGTAGAAGAACCCTTAGAACCAGAAACAAATAATGACAATAATTGATAGATTTTTATCTAATATAAAAAAATATGACCTAGTAGAAAAAAATGATACTATAATAATTGGTGCAAGTGGGGGTCCAGATAGCCAGTTTTTAATCTACCTTTTTGATCAGATAAAAGAAGAATATAATCTAAATATTATCCTTGCCCACTTAAACCACCTACATAGAAAAGAAGCATCTTTTGATGAAAATCTAGTAAAAGAAACTGGGCAAAAACTAGGAATGAGAGTAGAAATCAAAAGAGCTAGCATGGATGATTTTGCAAAATCTAATAAGATATCTGCTGAAGATGCTGGCCGTAGATTAAGGTATGATTTTTTTAATGATCTAGCTGCAAATGACAAAAATTCTAAAATAGCTGTTGCCCATAATATGGACGATCAGGCTGAAACTATGCTCTTTCGTATGCTAAGAGGTACTGGTTTAGATGGATTGGCAGCCATGGATTATAAAAATGGCAGCATAATAAGACCTATTTTATCCTTTCAAAAATCGGAAATTTTAGCTTGCCTAGATCAAAATAATATAGCTTATGCTATAGATGCGACAAATTTAGAAAATGATTATACAAGAAATTATATTAGAAATGAAATTTTTCCAAGACTTGAACAAATAAATCCTAGTGCTAAATCCAACTTTTTTAATCTTTCAGATCTGATAAAAGATGATTTGGAAATTATAAATGAAATAATTGAAGATTTATATAAGTCTATTATTATAAGTGAATGTGATACTTATGTAAAATTTGATAGAGAAGGTTTTGAAAATCTTTCTTATAATAAAAAGGCTAGACTTATTAGAAAAGCTATTTTTAAACTTAAGGGTGAGATAAAAGATTTTTCTAGGGAAAATATAGATGAATTTATAGCCCTTTTTGGCCTTAATACTGGGAAAAAAGTTATCAAAGATGATATTGCTTTTAGTAAAAATTACAGGTCTTATGATTTAGAACTTGTAACTAAAGAACAAAAATTTAATGATATACTTAGCCTTGATCTAGGTCAAGAGATTTATTTTAATGGCATTAAAATAAAAGCTAGCATAGCATTAAAAAAAGATAGTAAAGATAAAAATATCGGATACTTTGACTTAGATGAGATTTCTTTTCCCCTTACCGTAAGGACAAGGAGAAATGGAGATAGGTTTAAGCCTTTGGGGATGAATCATAGTAAAAAGCTAAAAGATTTTTTTATAGATCAAAAGATTGATAAAAATATCCGTGATGAAGTTCCTTTAATCTTATCAAATCATGAAATTATTTGGCTGGCTGGTCATAGGATATCTGAAGATTATAAGGTGAGTAAGCAAACGAAAAATATTTTAAAAATTGAGGTGACAAATGATTAGTGATACAAATGAAATAATTGAAAAAATTTTGATTGATGAAGAGAGTTTAAATCTTAGAATAAAAAAATTAGCTTCATATATAAATGAGCACTACAAAGATGAGGATACCCTAATAATGGTTGCAATCCTAAAGGGTTCAGTAATGTTTATGGCTGAGCTTGCCAAACATATCAAAGTTGACACTAATCTGGAATTTATGGCAGTATCATCTTATGGATCTGGCACTACATCATCAGGGAATGTCAAAATTTTAAAAGACTTAGATACTGATATAAAAGATAAAAATGTGCTATTAATTGAAGATATAATTGATACAGGTCACACACTTTCTAAATTAAAAAATAATCTGGAAAAAAGAGAACCTAGGGATATAAAAATTATTACCCTTTTAGATAAGCCAGAAAGAAGGGAAGTTGATATAAAACCAGACTGGTACGGCTTTAAGATACCAGATGAATTTGTAGTAGGCTATGGCTTAGATTATGACCAAAGTTATAGAAATTTACCATTTATAGGGGTCTTAAAAAGAGAAGTTTATGAAGGATAGGTCATGTGACCTATTTTTTATATAAGGAGTTATTATGAATAGAAATTTAGATAATTTTGTTTTGATAATATATATAGCAATTATTGCATTTTTTGCCTATAGACTTATCAAAGCACAAAAAAACAAGAAATTGTTAACTGGAGAAGTAAATAGATTTGATAGACCATCCACTACTTTTGAGTGGGTGCTTTTAGCTTTTTTACTGGCAACGGGTGTATTTAACCTAGTAGCAGGACTTAAGCAAGATAATAAAAATGCAATTATGATGTCTATCGTTATGGTTATATTAGCCTTTGTTTTTGCACTATCCCAACAAAATAAATTATACATTGCAGAAAATGGGATTCTTATTAATTCCAATTTTTATACCTACAAGGAACTTAAAAAATGGGGATTTGATAAGGAAAAAAATGACTTTGTAATTCAAGCTAAAAAGGATAAGCAAAATACAAATGAAGCAACCAAAGTAAAGTCTTTAGATATAGTAGAAGTTAACAGACTTATAAGAAAATATAAACTAGGTAAATAGTTGAATTAAACATAAGAATATCGTATCATATTAGAGTTAAATTTTATTTACTAAAACCTTAAAGGGAGATACGATGCTGCTAGTAGTAGATGTAGGAAATACCAATACAGTACTGGGTGTTTTCAACAATGATAAATTAGAATTCAGATATAGAGTGGCTACAAATTTAAAACGCACCAGCGATGAATTAGTAGCTACCCTTTTTAATATGTTTACAATTCATGAAATCAACAAAGAATGTATTGAAGATACTATAATATCATCAGTAGTTCCTGATATCATGTATGCATGGCAATCCTGTAACCGCAAATTATTTAATAAGGACCCTATAGTTATAGACTATAAAACTGATACAGGCATTACTAATGACTATGAGTCACCTAAAGATGTTGGAGCAGATAGGATTGTAAATGCAGTTGCAACTTATAATAAGTATGGCGGTCCGGCTATAATAGTAGATATGGGAACAGCCATTACTTTTGATGTCATAACTGAAGATGCAAAATATTTGGGTGGATCAATAGCTCCAGGTATACGCATCGCCCAAGATGGTCTTTTTGGGATGACAGCCCAGCTACCAAAAATTGAACTTAGAAATCCAAAAACTGCAATAGCAAGAACAACACCAGAAAGTATGAATGCTGGGATTGTTTATGGATATATTGCCTTAATAGATGGGCTTATAAGTCAAATTGAAAATGAGCTTATAAAAGATTATGGCATGACAAGTGAAATAAAGGTAGTAGCAACTGGTGGCTATTCTGAATTAATCGCAAGTGAGTCAAAGTATATTAACCGTATCGAACCTGACTTGATGTTAGATGGGCTAAAAATTATTTATGACAGAATTAAAAAATAAAGAAATCATGCTAGCTCCCCTAGCAGGAGTAACAGATGTAGCCTTTAGGATAGTTTGCGAAAAATACGGGGCAGATAAAACATTTACCGAAATGGCAAGTGTAAATGCTATGGTTTATGATAATAAGCAAACTGATGAAATTCTTTATATATCTAATAAAGAAAAGTGTGCAAATATCCAAATTTTTGGCAGAGACCCCGAAAAAATTGAAAGAGCTATAAAAGAAAAGATAAATCCAATTGATACTATTACTGACTTAAGTTTTAATATGGGCTGCCCTGCTCCAAAGATATATAAAAATGGTGAGGGATCAGCTCTTATGAAAGAGCCAGACTTAGTTGATAAGATAACTAAAACCCTTGTAAAATCTACCAATAAAAAAGTAAATGTAAAATTCCGCTCAGGAGTGGATGAAAAAAGTAAAAACTTTGTTGAAATTGGTAAGATTTGCGAGGATAATGGTGTAGATTATGTCATTCTCCATGGCAGGACACGTGAGCAACAATATAGCGGAAGTGCAAATTGGGATGACATTAAAAAATTAAAAGAGGCCTTAAATATACCGGTAATAGCAAATGGAGATGTTTTTTCTGTAGATGATTTTATAAAAATTATAGAAACTACTAATGCCGATGGGGTTATGCTAGCAAGAGGTGCTATGGGCAATCCGTTCTTGTTTAAATATATCAAAGATTATTTAAAAACTGGAACTTATAGCAAGGTAAGTCCAAGTGAAATAATTGATCAAATAAAAGAGCAGTATGACCTATCTTTAGAATTTAAAGATGAAAAACTAGTAGTAAATCAGATGAGAAAGCACGTAGGCTGGTATATAAAAGGCTTAAAAGACTCAAGCAAAGTGCGAGATGAAGTTAATAAATTGAAAACTAAAGAAGAAATATTTAATTTATTAAAAGAATATAAAAATGTTTTAGAGGGATGAAATGGCAGAAAATAAAGAAGTAATACTTTCAAAAGAGTATTTAGAAAAATTAGAAGATGAATTAGAATACCTAAAAACTAAAAGAAGACCAGAGATTGCAGAAAAAATAAAAATTGCAAGAAGTTTTGGCGATTTATCAGAAAATGCTGACTACGATGAAGCTAAAAATGAGCAAGGTGAAATCGAAAGTCGTATAGCAAAAGTCGAAGATATGATAAGAAATGCAAAAACTATCGAAGTAGACTTAAATTCTGATGAAGTTGGGGTAGGTAATACAGTGACAGTACATGATGAAGAATTTGATGAAACAATGGATTATAAAATTGTTGGAACAGCAGAATCTGATCCTGTAAAAGGATTTATATCAAATGAATCACCAGTAGGTGCTGCATTATTAGGCAAAAAAGTCAATGATAGAGTAGAAGTTACTACTCCAAATGGCAAAATGTATTTCACTATTAAAGACATTAAATAAGGAGAAATAATGACTGATAACAATAAAGATTTAAATGAAATGCTTAAGATTAAAAGAGAAAAACTTGAAGAACTTAAGCAAGAAGGCAGGGATCCACACGAAATCGTAAACTTTAAAGACCGTACACCTGCAATTAAAATTAAAGATAATTTTGATGATTACGATGGTAAATCAGTAAGAATAGCAGGCCGTATAATAGCCAAACGTGGCCATGGAAACATGAGCTTTATGGATATTCAGGATGAGTCCGGCATAATCCAAATAGTAAATCGTAAAAATGTTATCGGTGATGAATTTAAGCAAGTAAAAAAATATGATATAGGGGATATAGTTGGTATTGAAGGTAATGTTTTTCAAACTAATCAAGGTGAAATATCCGTTGAAACCCAAACTCCTCAGCTACTAACAAAATCCCTACAAATCTTACCAGAAAAATGGCATGGGCTAAAAGATCCAGATTTAAGATATAGGCAAAGATATCTAGACTTAATAGTAAATCCAGAAGTAAAAGAAGTTTTCTATTTAAGAAGTCAAATCATTTCTGAAATTAGAAGATTCTTAGACGGCAGAGGATTTATGGAAGTAGAAACACCTATTTTAAATACTATCGCAGGAGGAGCAACTGCTCGTCCATTTATTACCCACCACAATACCTTAGATATTGATATGTATCTAAGAATTGCCAACGAACTTTACCTAAAAAGACTAATCGTAGGTGGTTTTGATAAAGTTTATGAAATGGGCAGAATGTTTAGAAACGAAGGTATGGATGCGACCCATAACCCTGAGTATACCGCAATGGAACTATACCAAGCCTATGCTGACTATGAAGATATGATGGAAATTACAGAACATATGATAGAAACAGTAGCTACAAATGTTCTAGGAAAAACCACTATCGAATATGATGGTCAACAAATCGAACTAAAAGCTCCATGGGCAAGAGTTCCAATGATAGATGCGATTAAAGATGAAACTGGCATTGACTTTAATGAAATCACATCTTATGAAGAAGCAGTAGCAATTGCAAAAGAAAAAGGTGTTGAAGTAAAAGAAACACGTGGAGAAATTATAGCAGAATTCTTTGAAGAATTTGTAGAAGATAAGTTAATCCAACCTACTTTTATAATTGATTATCCAGTAGAAATTTCACCACTTGCAAAAAGAAAAAATGATGATAAATCATTAACTTATAGATTTGAAGCCTTTATTAATGGTAAAGAAGTAGCAAATGCCTTTTCAGAATTAAATGATGCTGCAGATCAAAGAGAAAGATTTGAAGCTCAAGTTGCTAAACGTGAAAAAGGTGATGATGAAGCTCAAATGATGGACCACGATTTTGTAAATGCTCTAGAAGTAGGGCTTCCTCCAACAGGTGGGCTAGGAATAGGAATAGATAGAGTAATTATGTTACTTACAGGTCAACACTCTATCCGTGACGTACTACTATTCCCTACAATGAAACCTACTGGTAAAAATGCTGGTGAAGGTGAAGAAATAGCACCAACAAAAACTATAGAAGAAACTAGTGAAGTAGTAGATTTTACTGGTGTTGAAACAGAAGATTTCTATGAAGATATAGATTTTGATACCTTTATCAAATCAGACTTTAGAGTTGTAAAAGTAAAAGATTGTGAAGAAGTGCCAAAATCAAATAAACTTCTTAAATTTACCCTAGATGATGGTACAGATACACCAAGAACAATTTTATCTGGTATCAAAAAATACTACAAACCAGAAGAGCTAATCGGTAAAAATCTAGTTGCCATAGTAAACCTACCACCAAGAGCTATGATGGGAATTGATTCTGAAGGTATGATCCTATCTGCAGTTCATAACCAAAACGGCGAAGAAGTACTAAACGTGCTTCAAGTATCAAATAGAATACCTGCAGGAGCTAAAATTCAGTAATAGATTATATAACCAGCCTAGGCTGGTTTTTTCTATCTTAAATTGATGTGTTTTTTATACTTATATCATTTCTATATATAGTTTTGCCTATAATAGAGTCGATGGGTATAGTCTAACTAATATATTAAAAGGAGGAAGATAATGGAAGTTTTAGTTGTAGTTGACTTACAAAATGATTTTATAGATGGAAGTCTAGGAAATCCAGGCAATGATGAGATTGTAAAACCTATAGAAGAACTTGTTGAAGGTTTTAATGGCGAAGTGATTTTTACTCGTGATACCCATCATGAAGATTATCTACAAACTCTCGAGGGTAAAAATCTTCCTATAATCCATTGCCAAGAAAGCACAGAGGGTTGGGAAATTAGGATTGATACCAAGGATCACAAGGTTTTTAATAAAGAAACTTTTGGCTCATATGATCTGGTAAATTATTTAGTAGAATTAAATAGAAAAGAAGGAATTGATAAGGTAATATTTGTTGGAATTTGTACAGATATATGTGTCCTATCAAATGCTACTCTAGTCAAAAATGCCTTACCTAATACTCCAATAGATGTAATTGGATCTCTATGCAAAGGTACAAATGAGGATAATCATAGGACAAGCCTTCAAGCTATGGAAAGTATTCAAATTAATGTTAAATAGATTATTAATATTTTGGGTAATGCAATAGGATTTTTAGTTTTACTAACACATTCACTTTGGATGAGTATATTAATGCATATTCTCATAAATTTTACAGGATTTATATGCTATAAAGTATTAAAGTTAATATTTATTAATGAGAATTAATATAAAATTACTGTATTAAATATATTGATGGAAATATAATATGGAGAAGTGGTGAACTCCTATAACCGCGCTTTTGATATTATAAGATAAACGGTGATGTTGCAGAATAGCTAAATATATTCTGCTCATCATCCTTTTTTATTAAAGATGCATGTTTAGATATAAGAGTATATCAAAATTTTTAAATAATATTTCGTTTTATATCCATTTTCTTAAAAGAGGGCTCAATATCCTCTTCTTTTTCTATACTAGAACTTCTGTAACAGCTCTTTTTGAATTTGGATTAAATGTTTCCATAATTATAGCTATGTACTATATACTTTATATATTTATAAATAATTGACTTAAGCATATGATTATGTTAGGATATCAATATCGATAATCAATATCAATTACGGGAGGATGTAATGAAAATTACAAAATACTTAATAACAGCAGGACTTGCTTTAAGCCTAGTAGGATGTGGGAATGAAGCAGAAGTTTCTGATAATAATACATCTATTGAAGAAAGTGATACTAGCTCAGTAGAAACGACAGATAAAGAAGTAGAGAAAGATGTAGCTAGTGATTCTAATAATACCGTTACTATTACTGACAATCATGGCGAAGTAGTAGTACCAAGAAATCCAGAGAAGGTAGTTTCTCTAGATAGTAGGACTTATGATCTGCTAGATAAGTTTGGAGTTAGCCTAGTGGCTGCACCAGTTGATGTTATGCCAGAAAGTGTATCATATAAGACTGATGAATCTATTACAAATATAGGTAACCATAGGGAACCGAACTTTGAGCTATTAGCTGCAGCAGATCCAGATTTAGTTATTGTAGGGCAAAGATTTGAAAAATACTACGATGAAATCAAAGAATTATTACCAAATGCATCTGTTATTGATATAAGTACTGATGTATCTGAGGATGCGGAATCACCAGGAAATAACCTTCTAGAAAACTTTATAAATTCTACAACAATACTTGGTGAAATCTTTGAAAAAGAAGATGAAGCTGAAAGACTAATTCTTGACCTAGAAGAATCTATTGAAAAGGCAAAAAATGCCTATAAAGGTGAAAGTGTCATGGGTGTTATAGTATCTGGTGGAGAGATTGGTTATGCTGCTCCAAAATACGGAAGAGTATGGGGACCACTTTATGAAATCCTAGACCTAAATCCAGCCCTAGAAGTAGACAAAGACTCATCAGACCATATGGGTGATGATATATCTGTAGAAGCTATCGCCCAATCAAAACCAGCTTATCTACTAGTACTTGATAGGGATGCAGCAGTTTCATCAGTAGAAGATGCTAAGCCAGCCAGTGATGTTATTGAAAACTCAAAGGCTCTAACAGACCTTGATGTAATTAAAAATAATAAAGTATACTATGCTCCAAATGATACCTACACTAATGAATCAATTATCACTTATACAAAGATATTTAATGGCCTAGCGGACTTATTTAGTAAATAGTATGAGGAGTATAGGAAAAGAAAAATCATTCATACTAGCTAGTTTGCTACTCTTAAGTCTAGTTATAGCATCTGTCCTAATAGGTGCATATGATATCTTTGAGGGTGGGGGTTCTTATAAGATGGTTCTTATCACAAGAATCCCAAGGACCCTTGCCCTTATGCTATCAGCTGTAGCTATGAGCCTATCAGGGATAGTAATGCAGCTTATAAGTCAAAATAAGCTTGTAGAACCAACTACAACTGGGACTACAGAATGGGCTGGACTAGGATTACTCCTAGTCTATATTTTAGTTCCATCACCAAGCTTAAGCCTTAGGATGCTTGGAGCGATACTTGGGTCTTTTATTGGGTCTATGGTATTTTTCTATTTGATTAGAAATATCAAACTAAAGTCAGCTCTTTTTGTACCAATAGTTGGGATTATGATGGGGGCTGTGGTGTCTGCTATATCAACCTTTATCGGTCTAGAGTTTAATGCCCTTCAAGCCATAGAAACATGGTTTCAAGGGTCTTTTGCCCCAGTCCAACAGGGTAGGTATGAGTTTTTATTTTTAATTATAGTAATAACCATCCTAATTTATATCTACGCAGACCAATTGACTCTGGCAGGACTTGGTGAGGATGTTGCTACAAATCTGGGACTTTCTTATAAGAAGATAATTCTCATAGCAAATATCCTAGTAGCCCTAGCAGTTGGACTAGTATCAGCTGTTATTGGAAATATCCCTTTTTTAGGGCTTATAGTACCAAATCTAGTATCAATGTACAGGGGTGATCATTTAAGGGAGAATATCCCTTGGGTATGCCTAGTCTCTATGATAGTGATGCTAGCTAGTGATATTATGTCTCGTACAATTATTGCACCCTTTGAACTTCCAGTTTCCCTCATACTTGGAAGTGTAGGATCCATAGTATTTATAGTGATTTTACTAAATAATAGGAGGTTTAAAATATGAATACTACCTCCAACATTTATTTTAAAAATAGTAAGGCCAGAAGAAAGTATAGGATAAGTATGCTAGTCCTACTAGGTCTAGCCCTACTTATTACTTATGGACTTTTTACTTATAACAATCCGGTTCCTATAGACTCACCATCATTTTTACCAGTAGTAAAACGTAGGAAAAATGCTATTATTGCCATGGCCCTAGCTGCTATCTGTCAGTCCATTGGTTCTATAGTTTTTCAAACTACAACAAACAATAGGATAATCACACCATCCATACTAGGTTTTGAAGCTATTTATACAACTATAAATACTGCTATGATGTTTATCTTTGGTATAAGTAGCTTTGTAGAGAATAATAGCAAGGTTTATTTTATATTTCAAATCCTACTTATGGTAGGAGTGTCGCTTTTATTATTTATGGGGATATTTTATAAGAAGGGTGCTAATATTGAGCTTATGCTCTTAGTGGGAGTTATCTTAGGCCAAGGGCTTAGGTCCATATCATCCTTTATGAGAAGGCTCCTTAGCCCATCTGAGTTTGATATACTACAGGCTAGATTATTTGCATCAGTTAATAACTCAAATCCAGAATATTATCTAATGTCTGCCCTTATTATAGGGATTGTAGGGCTTATACTTATAGCCAACGCTAAGAAACTTAACATCTTGGCCCTTGGCAAAGATGTTGCTACAAACCTAGGTTTAGATCACAAGAAACTTACAGTCCTAGTCCTTATAGGAGTATCTATCCTTATAAGTATATCTACGGCCTTAGTTGGACCTATGACATTCTTTGGATTTTTGATAGCTAGCTTAACATATGAAATGGCCTATACCTTTGACCATAAGCGTATGCTAGCTATGGCATCCTTGCTTGGATATGTAATCTTATCAGGGTCTTACTTTATAATGAACCATGTATTTAATGCTAATGGAGTAGTTTCAGTACTTATAGAACTAATCGGCGGACTAGCCTTTTTAGTGATGATTTTTAGAAAAGAGAAGATATGATTGAACTATATAATGTAAGCAAATCTTATAATGAAAAAGTGAATATTGGACCAGTTAACCTTACTATTGAAGAAGGTGGGATTAATTCTATAATTGGGCCAAATGGAGCTGGTAAATCTACCTTATTGACCATGATGGGGAGATTACTTGAAAAAGACTCAGGTCAAATTTTAATAGGGGGTAGGGATATAGACAATACTGATAGCAATACCCTAGCAAAAACCGTATCCATTTTAAGGCAAGAAAATAATTTTATGAGTAAGCTTACAGTAAAGCAGCTTATAAGCTTTGGAAGATTCCCGTATACCAAGGGAAGACTTGATAACAATGATATGGAGATCATAGATAAGTATATACAATTTCTAGAGCTAGATGGCCTAGAAGATAGGTATCTAAACGAGTTATCAGGTGGGCAAAGGCAAAGGGCCTATGTAGCTATGGTCCTAGCCCAAGAAACAGAATATGTTCTACTGGATGAGCCCTTAAATAATCTAGATGTGGCAAGGTCAGTATCTATGATGAAACATTTAAGAAGGGCTTGCGATACCTTAAATAAAACTTTTGTTTTGGTAATTCATGATATAAATATAGCTGCCCAATATTCTGATAGGATATTTGCTATGAAAAATGGAAGGCTAGCCTTAGAAGGGCCAGTTGATGAGGTTATGGATGGTAATAGACTTAGTAAAATATTTGAAACAAGCATAGATATAGTAAATGGGCCATACGGAAAAATTGCAGTTTATAATTAAGTTTTAGCTCTTTATTGGGTATAAATTCTTTAAGGAGATAAATATGAACGAAAATTTTAAGTCAGACTACAAAGATACCGATGCGGTAAGAAAATATGTAAGTAGATATAATAATTATTCTTTATTATTTGCCCTGGGCATATTTGTTATTATAGTTTCTATAATCCCATATCTACTTATATCCGCACCAAAGGTAGAAGACAGAATCTTACCTTCTATTATAGTAGCCTTGGTAGGACTTGTAATGGCAGTAGCTGGTAATATAGCAAAGAACAAATTAAAAGAAAAGCAGCTTACTAAATACACGGTAGCTGCAGTAGAGTTTATAGATTTAGAACAAAAATCTAGCAGGAAAAACTTTAGAAAGGATATGATTATATCCATCCTACTAATCATACTAGTACCATTTATCTATTATCTAATCCACACCCAAGCAAGTCTTATACCAGATAATTCAAATAAATATTTTAATTCTATATTGATTTTAATATTAGCTATTGCAGTATTTATTATTCTTTATAGTAAGGGTAAAAAAGAAGCCTATAACAATCTACATTAAAAATTCACCTAGTAATAGGTGTTTTTTATTGCTTATTTTTAACTTTATAGGTTACAATACAAGGAGTAATAAATTAGGAGGAACCTTTGAAAAATATTAAAAAAACTTTTACCTTACTTTTAAGCCTAGCGACTCTTACAGCTTGTGGAGCAAATGAAGTAAAGGAAGAAGTAGTAGAACAACCCTTAAGAACAGTAGATTTAATAGAAAACATTAGGACAAATGATGATCAAAAAGTCCTAGTTACTGAAGAAAATGGTACAAACAGTAACGAAATTATAGAAGAAAATGAAAAAGCAGATGATACAGAAAGTAAAGAAGACCAACCTGAAGAAAAAACTGAAACAGTAACTTTAATAGCAGGTGGTGATCTCATGGCAAATATGGGGCAAACTGAATACGCTTATAACAAGGGTGGAGGATATTACGACTATTCCGATTCCTTTATGTACGTTTCTGATTTTATAAAAGATGCTGATATTGCTATTGCAAATTATGAAACAACTACAAATCCAAATGTGCCTTACGCAGGCCATCCTAGATTTAATGCACCAGGAGAGTATTTGGAAGCTATAAGTGAGGCAGGTTTTGATGTAGTCACAACTGCCAACAACCATTCTTTAGATACAGACCTTGAGGGAGTAGATACAACTATAAAAGCAATTAATCAGGCAGGTTTAGACCATGTTGGTACACGTGCTGAGGGTGATGATAGTAGATTTTTAATAAAAAAAGTAAATGATATAAATATTGCTTTTTTATCATATACCTATGGTTGCAACGGCATAGAAGATTTATTCCAAGTTCGTGAGGAAGTAGATCAAGTAAATTATCTACATGAAGAAGAGATAAAAAAAGATATAGAAGATGCTAAAGAAGAAGGGGCAGATTTTGTAGTAGTTTATCCCCACTGGGGCATAGAATTACGTTCTGATGCTGATCCTAGCCAAATAGAATTAGGCCGAAAAATGATAGATTGGGGAGCAGATTTAGTAATAGGTAATCACCCCCATGTTGTAGAACCATACGAAGAATATGAAAGTGAAGATGGAAAAAAGGGCTTTATCGCTTATGCATGTGGTAATTTTATAAGTATCCAAAACTTAGAAACTGTAAATGACATTAGGACAGAGCAATCAGTAGCATATAAATTTGAATTAAGCAAAGATTTTGCTAATGGTAAAACATTCATAGATAAATTTGAAGCATATCCATTATGGGTAGGGATGACCTACAATGATTATGGTCGTAGCGTAAGAACATATTTAGCAGAAGACTTTCTAGAAGATGGCAAATACTACGATGAGGCCAACGAAAATCAAAGGGATAGAATACAAAAAGCCTATGATGCAACCACAGCAACTATAACTAGTGGGGTAGATTATTAATGGGCCAGTTGACTAGTATTGAATTAGGAATTTTAGATGATATCCAAAAGATATCTACACCTTTTTTAGATCGATCCATGGTAGATATAACAAGTTTAGGAAATTTTTCCATCCTTTGGCTAGTCTTTATTATTATATTTTTATCCACTAAAGAGTACGAAAGAGTGGGCAAGGTGATGGTAATAGCCTTTATTTTAAACGTTATAATAGTAAATATATTATTAAAAAATATATTTGATAGGTCAAGACCCTTTGAGTTAGTGGACAATTTTGATTTACTTATCCCGCCTCTTAAAGATGGGTCTTTCCCATCAGGCCATAGCTCCTACGCCTTTACTTTTTTTGCCATAATTTTATATATGACAAAATCAATGTCTTTAAAAATTTTTACAGGCATCCTAGCATTTTTGATAGCCTTTAGTAGGCTCTACCTATATGTCCATTTTCCAACAGATGTATTAGCAGGATCACTTATAGGTTTTTTATTAGGAATCATTGCTATAAAAATATATGATAACAAAAATGTAAGAAAAATACTGCCTAATAAATATTTACAAATATGACCAGCTATGCTATAATTAATGGGTAACCATTAAGCCGGTGTGTTGGAACTGGCAGACAAGACAGACTCAAACTCTGTTGTCCATTAGGGCGTGTGGGTTCGATCCCCTCCACCGGCACCATTATAGCCTGTCTGGCTATTGGAAGACCCTTGCTACTGCCCGGAAAAGTGCTGGGCAAAGTCGAGGATTAAATTTCATAATATATTTTCAAAATCTCGTAGCTAATTACGGGATTTTTTTAATAACCTAATCTAAATCTACTACTCTCAAAACGTCAAGCTTTTTTCACCCAAATCTTTCAAATATCCCCATTTTACGTTATACTATAACTAAGGAGTGACAAATGAGTAAAACACTTATGCTAATTGATGGTTCTAGTTTAATTTTTAGAGCGTTTTTTGCCCTGCCAAACCTTACCAACAACGATGGAGTCATGACCAACGGTGTGTATGGTTTTTTAACTATGTACCAAAATGCTTTTGATAAATATAAACCGGATTCTGTTTTAGTGGCCTTTGATAGGTCAAGTAAGACCTTCCGCCATGAGGAATTTAAAGACTATAAGGCAACTCGAGATAAGATGCCAAGCGAGCTTTCTTATCAATTTGGTATTTTAAAAGATATATTAGATTCTATGAAAGTAGCCTACACAGACCTCGATGGTTTTGAGGCGGATGATATTGTAGGAACTTATGCACAAATGGGCCAAGAAGATGGATATGAAGTAGTTGTTATAACCGGAGACCGTGATTACTTACAACTTGTTGATGAAAATATTACAGTTTACCTAACCAAAAAAGGTATTTCTGATATGGTTGAGTATAATCTAGCAACAATAGAAGAAGAATATGGCCTTACTCCAAAGCAATTAATAGATGTAAAGGGTCTTGAAGGTGATAAGTCAGATAATATACCAGGTGTAGATGGGATTGGTCCTAAAAAAGCCATTGGATTTATTCAAAAATATGGATCAATTGAGGGCTTATATGAAAATATAGATGAAGTTTCTGGTAAAAAAACCAAACAGACTTTAATAGATAGTGAAGCCATTGCCTATATGAGTAAAAAAATTGGGACAATTGTTAAAAATGCCCCAGTTGAAATGGACTTAGCTGACCTAAAATTAACTGAACCGGACTACCCAGCCCTTAAAGAAAAATTTTCTAAGTATAACTTTAATAAGTTTTTAGAAAAAATTGAAGGGGACGTTCAAGACATCAATGCTGATATGGACTTTGATTATATAGAGACTGATAACTATGATGATTTAATAGATTCTATTAAGGAAAATAAAGAGTTTACCTTTAAGTCATTTTATGATGGAGAGAATTATATACATTCTGAAATCTACAAAATAGCTATAAAAACAGCTGACACTGATACCTATATTGTAAAAGCAGATGAAAACTTTGTAGAAAACTTTAATGAGATATTTGCTGATAAAGAGATTATAAAAAAATCTTTCGATATAAAAGAAGATGTAGTTTTACTAGATAAATTAGGTATAGATTTAGCCTTACCTTATGATGACTTAATGCTAATGCATTATCTAATTGATCCATCTAGGTCATCCTACGATATAAAAATTTTAAGCCAAACCTATTCTAATTTTGAAGTGATTAGTGAAGTAGATTTAATCGGTAAAGGTAAAAAAACTAAAAAGTATGAAGAGGTTGACCAAGCTGAATTGAATTCTTATTTTGCCTCAGTTTTATACACTATTGAAAATTCTATAGAAAAGCTAGTAGCGGAACTAAAAGATTTAGAAATGTATGAGCTCTACCAAAATATAGAAATTAAACTTTCAAAAGTTTTGGCTAATATGGAGATTACAGGTTTTATAACTGACATCAACGTTTTAGAAAATCTAAAGGCTGAGATTGATGAAGTCCTAGAAGGTCTTACTACAGAAATATATGAATTTGCTGGATCAGAATTTAATATTAATTCTCCAAAACAACTAGGAGATGTTTTATTTAAAGATCTAGACTTACCAGTTATCAAAAAAACAAAAACAGGATTTTCTACAGATGCATCTGTTCTAGAAAAACTACGTGATCAACATCAAATAATCCCTAAAATCGAACAGTACAGGGAAATGTATAAGCTTCGTTCTACTTATATAGAGGGACTGGAAAATTCAATAGATGAAGATGGTAGGATAAGGTCAACCTTTAGGCAAAGTATAGCATCAACAGGTAGGCTTTCATCAACAGAACCAAACTTGCAAAACCTTCCAATTAGAACAGAAGAAGGAAGAAAGATTAGAAAAGCTTTTAAAGCAGCAGAAGGTAAAATTTTAATAGATGCTGACTACTCTCAAATCGAACTTAGAATATTAGCATCCCTATCAGATGATCAAAACATGATAGATGCCTTTATAAATGGAGTAGATATTCATACAAAAACTGCATCAGAAGTTTTTGATAGACCCCTAGATGAAGTCACAAAAGAAGAAAGATACAATGCCAAGGCAGTTAATTTTGGTATAATTTATGGGATAAGTGACTATGGTTTATCTCAAAATTTAAATATTCCTAGGCCCCTTGCAAAAGAATATATAGAAGGATTCTTTGAAGGTTATCCAAATGTGAAAAAATATATGGATAATATCATAAAAGAGGCAAGAGATCATGGATACACAGATACTCTATTTAACCGTAGAAGATATATACCAGAAATTACTTCAAAAAATTTTAATGTAAGAAGCTTTGGTGAAAGAGTTGCCCTAAATACTCCTATCCAAGGAACAGCAGCTGATATTATAAAAATTGCGATGATAAAAACGGAAGAAAATCTTAAAAAAGCAGGCCTTGATGCAAAAATAATCCTACAAATTCACGATGAGATTATTCTAGAATCGTCCATAGAAGATAAGGATAAGGCCATGGAAATTTTAAAAGATTCTATGGAGTCAGCAGCCAAACTTCAAGTGCCATTACTAGTTGAAATTGACACTGGAGAAAGCATGTATGAGTCTAAGTAAAATTGTAATTACAGGAACAATTGCATCCGGAAAATCAACCCTATGTAAGCTTTTGGATGAAATGGGCTATAAGGTTATTTCCGCAGATGAAGTGAATAGAGCTTTACTAGAGCCTAAGGCAAAAAATTTTGAAGTTATTAAAAAATCAGGAGAATTTAACGAGGCTTTTAAAAATGAAAGCTTAGATAAAAAGGTTCTAGCCCAAATAATTTTTAATAATCCTCAAAAACAAAAAAAATTAAACCAGCTAACCCATAGAAATATCCTAGATGAGATAGAAAATCAAATTGCAAATCTTAATGAAAAAGTAGTTTTCATTGAAATTCCCCTCTTTTTTCAAATGGAAGAAAAATTTGATGCTAATGAGGTATGGCTAGTGGTAGCTAATTATGAAACTCAGCTAAAAAGGCTTATCAAGCGCGATAATATTGATAGGTCTTATGCAAAATTAAAGATAGAAAGTCAAGACCAATTGCTTACTATGAAAGAGAAAAGCGATGTGGTTTTTGACAATAGTACAAGTATAGAAAACCTAAGAAAAGAATTAGAAAATGTTTTAAAACAAAAGGATTTATTATGAAAGTTTTAAAATTTATAGGAAAAGTTATAGGATATATTCTCCTTGCTATACTTTTAGCAATAGCATTATCCTACGGCATAATTGCCTACCAAACTTCAAGAACTCAAATAAATTACCAGGATCAGATTACTGAAACTTCAGAAAAATTTAATATTGATCCAATTTTAACAGCATCTATTGTAAAGGTAGAGTCAGATTTTGATAATGATGCCCAAAGTCACCAGGGAGCCCAAGGACTAATGCAGCTTTTAGATGATACGGCCAAACACTCAGCAGAGGTAATTGGCATGGAGTATTATCCAGAAAAATTAAATGATATTGACTACAACCTAAAACTAGGAGTAGGTTATTATAATTATTTGATAAAATACTATAATAATCAAAAATTAGCCCTAGCAGCCTATAATGGGGGAGTAGGTAATGTGGATAAATGGATTAAGGAAGGTATTCTTGATAAGGAAAATCCGGACATATCAAAAATACCTTTTGAAGAAACTAGACAATATGTAACAAAAGTAGAAGCAACCTACGATGTTTACAAAACTTTTTATAAGAATGGGCTACCTACTAATTCAGAAATATCCGATTTAGGACAATTAAGCTACAATAATTTTATAACATTCATCAACGAACTGCTATTTAATGTAGCTTAGTTGTTGATGAATTTGACAAATTCATTTATAATAGAAAAGAACATAAAAAATATTAAGGAGATGTATATGGCAGGAAATGCTTTGACATTTAAAAAAGGTGTTCATATTAATGAGTTTAAGGAACTTTCTGAAAATAGTGAATTACTCACCCTTCCTACACCACAAGAGGTAGTAATACCACTAACTCAACACATTGGTGCACCAAGTAAATGTCTTGTTAACAAAAAAGATGAAGTACATATTGGGGATTTAATCGGTCAAGCTGTTGGTAACTTTTCAGCAAACATTCATTCATCAGTAAATGGAGTTGTAAAAGATATAATAGATATACAAACAGCATCAGGTAAAAATTCTCAAGCAGTTGTTATAGACACAGAAGGCTATGATCAAGAAAAAGAGTACATATTAAACGAAAACGTAAACTTAAATAAAGAAGAAATCGTAGCTAAGATAAAAGAAGCGGGCATAGTTGGTATGGGGGGAGCTGCATTCCCAACTCACATCAAGTATACACCTGCAAAGGAAATCGATACAGTTATTGTAAATGGGGCAGAATGTGAGCCTTATGTAACATGTGATGATTTTATATTAAAAAATAGACCAGAAAATATTGTAAAGGGTCTAGAAGTATTAGTTGTAGCATCAGGAGCTAAGGATGGTATTATTGCTATTGAAGATAATAAGCCAAGAGCCTTTGATGCAATATCTACATATTTAGAAACTTATGCAAACAGTGCTACAAATAGACCTAATCTTAAAGTAGTTAAACTTGCTACAAAGTACCCACAAGGGGATGAAAAAAGATTAATTGATGCAACATTAAATAGAGTTGTCCCATCTGGTGGTCTTCCAATGGATGCAGGAGTTATAGTATCAAACGTTTCAACTGTAAATGCAGTTTATGAAGCGGTTTACTATGACAAACCTCTATATGAAAGAGTAATGACAGTTACAGGTCACAATGTAAAAAATCCACAAAACGTTGTAGTAAAAGTAGGTACTTCTTTTGAATACGCAATTGATGCTGTGGGTGGACTAAATGGAGATATAGGAAAACTTATAAGTGGTGGACCTATGATGGGTATTGCCCAACCAAATGCTGGCAATCCTGTAGAAAAAGCCACCAACTGTATCCTAGTACAAACAAAAGAAGAAGCTATACCAGCAGATATTGAACCATGTATTAGATGTTCTAGATGTGTTAATGTTTGTCCAGTAAATCTTTTACCTTTATATATCCACAAATTTGCTTTAAATGAAAAATTTGACCAAGCAGAAGATTATAGAATTATGGATTGTATCGAGTGTGGGTCTTGTTCATACATTTGTCCATCAAAAAGACCACTAGTAGAGGCTATTAGATTTGGTAAAAGGCAAATAAGACAAGCAGGAAAAGGTAAGTAGGAGTAGATAAATGGAAAATAGAGAAAAATTATTAGTCACATCTTCTCCTCATGTGAGAAGCAATAAAACCGTTCAAAGCGAGATGAGAGATGTTATTATTGCTCTAGTACCAGCAGGTATAGCAGCAGTATATTACTTTGGTTACAGGGCTTTAATCTTAATACTAGCATCAGTAATCGCTTGTGTATTATCAGAATTTTTATTTAATAAAGCTACAAAAAGAAAGCAAACAATAAAAGATCTTTCAGCAGTAGTTACAGGTATATTATTAGCCTTTAACGTACCATTTACTTTACCAGTATGGCAATTAGTAATTGGTGCAATATTTGCAATCGTAGTTGTTAAAATGGCCTTTGGAGGTCTTGGACAAAATATAGTAAACCCAGCCTTGGCTGCAAGAGCATTCTTACTTGCATCTTGGTCAGAAAATATGTCTACATTTGTACCACCACAAAGAGTAGCAACTTTAAAGTCAGTTAGTACAGTCTCAGCCTTATCAGCTGCAACACCACTTGCAGAGCCTAGGACATATTCTTTAATGGATTTATTTTTAGGAAATATCCCAGGTTCTTTGGGAGAAGTTTCAGCCCTAGCCTTAATAATTGGTTTTATTTACTTACTAGCAAGAAGAGTAGTAAATATCAAAATGCCACTAATATACATAGTAACAGCAACAGTTTTAGGTGGATTATTTCAAGGATTTGATGACATATTAAAGTATATACTATCCGGTGGTATGCTTTTAGGAGCATTTTTCATGCTAACAGATTATACAACTAGCCCAGTAACACCAAAGGGGCAAGTAGTTTATGCAGTACTTGCAGGATTACTAACAGCTATCATTAGAGCTTTTGGTGGATATCCAGAAGGAGTAAGTTACTCTATACTATTAGCAAACCTAGTAGTACCAATTATAGAAAAATACACAAGACCAAAAGTATTTGGTGTAGATTATAGCAAACAAAAAGGAGTAGCAAATGAATAATTTTAAGTTAGGTTTAAGATTATTTGCCATAACAGCAGTAGTAGCGCTAGCTCTTGCTTTTACAAATAGTCTAACAGCTCCAGTAGTTGCAGAAAATCAAGCTCGAGAATTAAAAGAGTCCTTATCTGTAGTATATCCTGCAGATTCTTATGAAGAAATAGATGTAGACAAACCAGAAACAATAGAAAATGTTTATAAAGCAATTACAAGTGATGGAGAAGGGTATGTATTCCAAATCAATTCTCCAGGTGGTTATGGTGGGGACATCGAATACCTAATTGGTGTTGATCCAGACCATAATATAACAGGATTTGCTCCATTAGATCACTTAGAGTCACCAGGATTTGGTGCTGAAATGGAACAAGATTTCTTTAAAAAAGGAATGGTTGGAGTAAATATGGATAATGAAGTTGGCTATTCAGAAGCTGGTGGCGAAAATGAAATAGTAGGTATTTCTGGAGCAACATATTCAACTCAAACTATTGTAAATGGTATAAATGATGCTAGAGAAGTTCTAGCTAATCTAAATTAGGAGTTATTTATGGAACAACAATTAGATAGACCTTTTGTGGATGAAGATGCAAAAGTAGATAGTAAAAGAAAACAAAAAGTAAGCCTAGGTAAGGTATTTTCCGATGGTATATTTAAAAATAATCCAGTATTTGTACAATTAGTAGGAATGTGCTCAGTCCTAGGGGTTTCATCAACTATGAAAAATGCCATTGGTATGGGATTATCAGTTATATTTGTAATAGTGATGAGTAACCTAGTAGTATCCTTACTTAGAAATTTTATAAAAGATGAAATTAGAATCCCAGCTTTTATCGTAATTATTGCAGGATTTGTAACTATAGTTCAGTTAGTACTTAGGGCTTATGTACCATCCTTATATAAATCCCTTGGTATATTTATCCCACTTATAGTAGTAAACTGTGTAATCCTTGCTCGTGCAGAAGGATTTGCTTCAAAAAATGGTCCTATCGCATCTATTGTGGATGGACTTAGTCAAGGACTTGGTTATACTCTTGCTATCTCAGTTTTAGCTTTTGTAAGAGAATTATTTGGAGCAGGAACAGTATTTGGAAAAACTATTATTCCAGCAGAATACACTATTGGATTTTTACAACAACCAGCATCATCTTTCATAGTACTAGGTTTATTATTTGCAGCATATGCAGCTTATACTAACAAAAAAGAACGTAAAGCTGCTTTAGCTAAATAGGGAGGGACATATGACAGATTTAATTTCAATAATTATTGGTGCAATTTTTGTATCCAATTATGTATTAGGACAATTCCTAGGAATATGTCCTGTATTAGGTGTAACTAGTAAACCAGAGACTGCTCGTGGTATGAGCTTTGCAGTTATTTTTGTAATAACTCTATCTTCTATAGTAACTTGGTTTATTCAATATTACTTATTAGAGCCATTAAATATTGAGTACCTACAAACTGTAGTATTTATCTTGGTTATAGCATCTTTAGTACAATCAGTTGAAACTGTAATGAAAAAAAATATGCCTAGCTTATATGGAGCTTTGGGGGTATTCTTACCGCTTATTACAACTAACTGTGTAGTACTAGGTGTAGCTATAAAAACAATTGGAAACCAATATGATTTGCTTCAAACAATAGTTTATGCCCTAGCAGCATCATTAGGATTTATGCTAGTTATGATGATCCTATCATACATAAGAGAAAGAATTGCGGAAAATGATACTCCAGAAGCCTTTAAGGGTGCGTCAATGAGTCTTATTATCCTAGGACTTATGTCAATAACATTTATGGGCTTTGCAGGATTATAGGAGTCATTTATGAATGAAATATTATTACCAATTGTAGTTCTGGGGGCATTAGGTTTTTTATTTGCTGTAGCTCTAGGACTTATAAGTTCAAAATTTAAGGTAGAAACATCAGTTACAGAAGAAGCAGTTAGAAACGCTCTACCAGGTGCCAATTGTGGGGCCTGTGGTTATCCAGGATGTGATGGTTGCGCAGCAGCTATTGCCAAAGGAGAAGCACCAGTAAGTGCTTGTGTTATCGGTGGACCAACAGTAACCGAAGCTGTAGCAGAAGCTATGGGGGTAGAAGCTGTCTCAAATGATAGTAGACAAGTAGCTGTTGTAAAATGTAATGGAGATTGTGATAGTGCCAAAGACTTATTTGAGTACTCAGGCCTTGATGATTGTAGGGCACAAATTGCACTATTTGGTGGTAAAAAAGAATGTAACTACGGTTGTATTGGATGCGGTACATGTGAAAAAACTTGTCCATTCGATGCGATACACGTACATAATGGAGTAGCTAAAGTAGACCGTGATAAGTGTGTTGCTTGCGGAAAATGTGTAGCAGCTTGTCCAAAAGATATCATAACTTTAGTACCATACGCACAAAAGGCTGTAGTATTATGTTCTAACCAAGAAAAAGGTAAGGATGCACGTAAAAAATGTGATAAGGCATGTATAGCATGTACACTTTGTGCAAAAACTTATCCAGAAGGCTTCGAAATGAAGAAAAACCTATCAGTTGAAAACATTGATCCAAGCCTTGATGTAGAATTATTACAACAAGCTGCAGATAAATGTCCAAACAAATGTATAGAAGTTTTTAATTAATAGTATAAAGATAAACCGGTTATGCCGGTTTATTTTTTTGCCAGCCCATATTTGAGCTAAATTGACAATAAAAACTATTAAATGTAAACTCATATAATGAGGTATTTTTTATGAAAATTAAAAAAGGTGATATAATTATTTCCCTGAGTCTATTACTTTTAAGTATAGTAATGGCCTTTGGAATTTCAAATAATAGCCCAAAAACAAGTGGGAAAATAGTAAGAATTGAACATAATTCTGAATTGTATGGGGAATTTTCCTTAAATGAAGACAAAGTAATAGAAATAGATGATGGGGTTCACTACAATAAGGTAGTCATAAAAGATGGTGAAGCTTATATGGAAGAGGCAAATTGTAGAGATCAGATTTGTACTCAGATGCCACCGATAAGTATTAATGGAGAGACTATAATTTGCTTACCAAATAGAGTTTTTCTAGAAGTAATTGATACTGACCAATCAAACGATGATGGCATAGATAGGATAAGTAGGTAATAGATGAAAGATTTAAAAAAAGTAACAAGTATTGCACTTTTAACTTCTATGGCACTGGCTATTTCTTTAATAGAACATATGATTCCTATACCTGTTCCTATTCCTGGGGCCAAGCTTGGTTTTTCTAATATGATAATTTTACTAAGTCTATATTTTTATGGTTTTAAATCAGCCCTTTTAGTTGGAGTTTTAAAATCGTTTTTACTTATGCTTATAACAGGATCGGTTACTGCATTTTTCTACTCCTTTGCAGGCGCAGTTTTATCATCTATAGCTATGGCAGCATCACTTAATCTTTTAAATAGATTTACTTCTTTTATAGGAATAAGTGAAATAGGTGCATTTTTTCATAATCTAGGCCAAATAATCGTAGCTGCTATATTTATGAGCAATATAAAAATGCTTATTTACTTTCCAGCCCTAGTAATTATGGGAGTATTTACAAGCTTTTTTGTTGGTCTAGGTGTAAATTATGTAGCAAGTCACATGGAAAAAATTGGCATTGGGGATATGAAAGATGAAAAAATCAATTAAGGAGTTTGAACTAGAAGATAGGCCAAGAGAAAAGTTAATTAGCAAGGGGGCAGCTAGTCTAAGCGATGAAGAACTCCTTGCTATCATAATAGGCACAGGTACTAGAGATAAAAACGTCATAGAGCTAGCTAGAGAAATATTAGAAACTTTTTCTTATGAAAGCCTAACTGATATCGAGGTAAGTGAGTTTACAAAAATAAAGGGCATCAAATCTGCTAAGGCAAGTTCTATTGTTGCTTCACTGAGGTTTGGTCAAAGAATTGCTCAAAAAACTATGGAGAAAAAAATAAGAAAAATTTCTTCTAGTGAGGATATCTATAATTATCTAAAAAATGAGCTAGCTGATATGAAAAACGAATGCTTTTACGCTATCCTTTTAGACACTAAAAATGTTATAATATCTAAAGAAGTAATAAGTGTAGGCATTCTAGATGCATCCTTAGTTCATCCAAGAGAAGCCTTTAAACCTGCAATTAAAAAATCGGCAAAATCAATTATCTTTGCCCACAATCATCCTAGTGGAGATTTTTCTCCATCTAATGATGACTTTAAAACTACCCAAAGACTTGTAGAAGCAGGAGATATCTTAGATATAGAAGTCTTAGACCATATAATAATCGGTAAGGATGGTTATTATAGTTTTAAGAAAGAAAATTTATTATAGGAGTACTACAAATGAGTTTAAAAATGGTTGCTACAGACTTTGCCATAGACCTTGGCACTAGCAATATTTTAGTTTATAAAAAAAATGAGGGTGTAATCATAAACGAACCTTCTATGATAGTCCTAGACCAAAATAATACTAAGGTCTTAGCTATAGGCAAGGAAGCAAAGGATATGATTGGCAAAACCCCATCAAATATTCATGTTGTTAAACCAATTGAAAATGGAGTGATAACAGATTTTAACCTTACAGAAGCTATGCTAAAACATTTTTTTGCTGAGGTAAATCCAGGTACTGCCATTATCCAACCAAAAGTAGTAATTTGCGTTCCAAGTGGGATTACAGATATAGAATCACGTGCTATAGAAGATGCAGCTTTACATGCTGGTAGCCGTGATATAATTTTAGTTGAACAATCACTTGCAGCAGCCTTTGGTATGGGGCTTACTCCAGAAGATCCTAGAGGTATTTTATTATTAAACCTAGGTGCTGGGACAAGTGAAATAAGTGTTATTTCTCTAAATGGTATTGTAACAAGCAAAACCATCAATAAGGGTGGAGACTACATAGATGATGCAATTATAGAATTATTTAGAGAAAAAAGACAAATGGATATTGGAGAGGCAACAGCAGAAGAAATAAAAAACAATTTGCTCAGTCTTAGGGTAAAAGATGCAGAAAATTCTATGAACATTGATGGTAGAGATTTAGTATCAGCTGCTCCAAAGTCAGTGGATATTAAAAGTAAGGACCTAGTAGAGTGCATCATGCCATATGCAGATGAAATTGTAAATATGATCTATGAGGTACTAGAAAAAATACCACCAGAACTTACAGCAGATATCAAAAAAGATGGATTTGCACTAAGTGGTGGTCTTAGCCAGGTAAGAGGTCTGCGTGAATATATAGAAAATAAATTACATTTAACATCCTATACATCAGTTGACCCACAAACAGATGCAATTCTAGGAGCTGGACAGATTTTAGATGATCCAGATAGATTCTTTAAATATCGTAAGTAGGTAAAAATGGCATACAGAAAAAGAAAGAAATCTAATAAATCATTTTTAATAACAACTTTAGCATTACTTATAACCATAGGTGTATCATCTCAGACACAGGCCTTAACAGGTGCTGGCTCTAACCTTGCTAATACAATATTTAAACCAATAGAAGGTTTCACCTATTCTGTTTCATCAGAGATTATGAATCAAATAGAAAGAACAGTAGGTTCTAAAGAAACAAGGTCTGAAGTTATGAGATTAGAATCAGAAAATAGGTCTTTAGTTATGGAAAATGCCAGACTTTTATCCATTTTAAATAAAGAAGACTTTTTAAGAAATGAAGCCAAAGCCATTGAAAATTCTCCAAATGAATTCTTAAAGGCAAATGTAGTAAACTCTGATGTCACATCCTTAACCAGCAATTTTACCATTGATAAGGGTAAGAAAGATGGCATTAAGAAAAATGACATCATCCTTCAAGCCATAGGAGATAGCAAATACTACACAGGCCTAGTTGGAAAAGTTACACAAGTTTATGATACAACTGCAAGAGTAGAGACTATAAATAATCAAGCAAATGATGTTTCATTTATAAATACGCGTAGCGGAGACTATGGAGTTATAGATAAATTTACCTCAAGAACCATCCAAGGTTATATGCTAGATGTAGAAAGTGAAGCTAAAAATTCTGATATTCTAATGACTAGTGGTCTTGGTGGAGTATATCCATATGGGATTTATATAGGAACTGTAAGCAATGTTTCTATGAGCCAAGATAGTCTTAGAAAAAATATTACAGTAGATTCACCAGTAGATTTTTCACACATATACAGAGTTTTAGTTTTAAAAGGCAATCAAGATTATGAAACTGATGAGAAATCTAACGAAATTGAAGGGGAGGAGAGTGTAAGTGAATAAATTTAAAACTTTTTTAGTGTTTTTAGTAACCTTTATCCTCCAAACAACTATTTTTTCAAAAATTGATATTTTTGGAGCAAATATAAATATAATGATACCTGCTGTAATAGCCATATCTCAAATTCTTGGACGCAAAATTGGACCATACGGGTCTATGATTACAGGATTATTTGAAGACTTTTTATTTACAAGTTTAATAGGTCCTCGTGCCTTGTCATATTTTTTAATCGGTTCCTTTGTATCTAGCGATAGGTTTAATTTTGCTAAAGATAAAACTACAGGACTTATTATTACATTTTTAGCAAGTATATTTAATTTCTTGTTTTTAAGTTTAATTTACTATATCTTTATGAGAGTTAATAATTTTACAAATTATTTCCCACTACCTCTCCTAGTGGAATCTGTATTAAATACACTCATTTATTTAATTTATTACAGATTAATAAAGAGGATAATGTATATTCCAACTTATAGAATTTAGGAGTAAAATCGGTGAAAAAACAAAAAGAAAGACGCTTAGTATTTATACAAGTTCTTGTTATTCTCCTAATGGCTATAATAATTGGAAGACTTTTTTCAGTTATGATAGGCCAGGGGGACTATTACAGGGACTTATCGGATAATAGAAAAGTTAAAGAAGTAGATGAGATAGCAAGCAGGGGGAATATCTATGATAGAAATGGGAAAATCCTAGCAACAAGTGTCCCATCCTTTGCTGTTCAAATTTATAAGGACCAGCTATTAGAAAAAGAACCGGAAGAAATAACACAAAATTTAGCAAAATTGGTAAATATTCTAGAGGCTGATGGGATAAACTATACAGATGATTTTGCTTTAAAGTTAAATTCATTTGTATATAAAAGAGACGAAGACTACTTCATCCTAGGACAGATGCCAACAGAGGTCGTTGTTTCTACCTTGATAGACAATAATCTAGTAGAAGAATTTTTAACATCTGTCTATAAGGATGAAAATATAGAATACGAAACAATGAGAACTGCTCTGCTTGCTCTAAAAAAACGTGGGATAGATATCCCAGCCAACGTTAGCCAAGAAGAAGGCAGGTTAAAAGTTACTTACAGGGACAATTCAAAAAATAAACTAGAAGCAGTTGGCTATAGCGAAAATGATAATCCCATAGATGTAGTAATAGATGCAGTGGGTAATGATAGGTCGGTTTTACTATCCATATTGCAAAACTCTAACTCTAGAATCCTAGCCTATAATATATTAAAAACAAATAATTTGCTTGGAAGCATTACTATGGAACCTTATGTAGTTAAGGCTAGTGAAGATATGATAGAAAAAAAGGCAAAGCTTTCTAAAGTTTATCCTGAAATTTCTCTAAAAAGTCATCCAAGCGATGATTTTTATGAAATTGTAAAAACCTCCACCATAAATGATGTTTTAACAAAGGCAAATGTAAATGATGATGGATCTTATGTAATCCCAGCTGATATTTTAATCCAACAACTAGAAAATAAGGGAATATATGCAAACTTTGAAACAGAAGTTATAACCCAAACTGAGGATGATAGAAATACATATACAGTAAATATAAATTTCAAAAACCCTCAAGCAGGCTCTCCTGTTGATGAGCTGGCAAGAATTGCAGACGAAAATGGTTTATTAAAACCCCTTATTTTATCAGAAGAAATTAAGTATATGGCTCAAAATGCCAACACCTTAAATAATATTTATCCATCTATAGATATATCAGAAGAAGACCCAGATGACTGGGACTACACTTTTAATATAGAAAAGCATAATTTCTATACTTATTATGCGGCAAAGGATAAGGTAAATGAACGAGACAAAGTCGTATCAGTATTAGAAAATGAAAAAGATGCTAAGGCTATCTTAGACTACCTAAAGAAAATAAATGATTTAGAAGACTATTCTGACCCAGAAGCTGTAGGTATATTAACTATAGATAATCAAATAAGTCGCCAAGGTAACTACGGCTATCGACCAATAAATCTAGTTTATAATATAGACGAATCTACAGTTTTAAAAATAGAAGAAAATATAGATGCAACATCTGGTATCCAAGTAGATACTATACCTATAAGATCATATCCAAATAGATACCTGGCTAGTCACATTTTAGGATATATGGGTCCTATTGCAACTGCAGAAGAAGTTGATAAATATGTAAACGAACGTGATTATTTGCGTGATGAGATCATAGGAAAAACAGGTATTGAAGAATCTTACCAAGATAACCTGAAAGGAAAAAATGGTAAATCTTTAGTAACAGTTGACTCAGCTGGAAATAGACGACAAACCATATCTCAGACACCATCTGAGCCTGGAGATGATTTATATTTATCAATAGATGCCGATTTACAAGAACAAGCTGAAAAATCCCTAACAGGAGTACTTGATGCTATAAGCAAAGGCTACCAATACGAATCAGACTATGGAAGTTTTATGCCATTAAGACAAGCTCCTCATGCTTCAAGTGGGGCTGTTGTAGTTTCAAATGTAAAAACTGGTGAAGTTTTAGCCATGGCTTCTTTCCCAGACTATGATCCAAATTTATTTTCAACTGGTATTTCCCAATCAGACTGGGAAAGCCTACAAGTAGAAGAAGATAGTGGACCTCTTGTACCACGCCCAATGCTTAATATTGCCAGCCAAACTGCGGTAATGCCAGGATCTACTTTTAAACTTGTAACAAGTCTTGCAGCTTTAGAAAGTGGCTTAGACCCACAATCAGTTATAACAGACTATGGTTATGTAGAAGTAGGTAATAGAAGATTTAACGATTTGGTATGGACAGAATATGGTACAACCCACGGCGAGGAAAACCTATATGGAGCTATAAGGGATTCATGCAACTATTACTTTTATGTATTAGCTCTTGGAGAAAATCCACATGATGGTAGGTCTATAGGTACAAAATTAGACCTAAATGATATTAGGATTGCAGCAGAAAAATTAGGACTAGATCAACCAACAGGAATTGAAGTAAATATACCAAAAGAAACAACTGGTAATATTCCATCAGTTGGTAAAAAGGTAGAAATCACAAAAATGATGCTACAAACTTATCTAGAAGATAAATTGCCAGTATACCTAAAAGATGGGGTCAAAAAATCAAGAAGTGAATTTGAAAATGATGTCCTAGAAATTGTCAAAATGACAACAAATCCTAGCGAATGGACAAGAAAAAATATTATAGAATTTTTAGATGAAAAAGGATATAACGCAGAAGTGGCCCTCGGAGAAGATAGGGCAGGTCTAGCGGATACTATAAAATATACTTATCTTAACCAAGCTGAATGGGATGTTACAGACATGCTTAATATCGTAATTGGCCAAGGACAAAACGCTTATACACCAATTCAGATGAATAGAGCAGTAGCAACCCTTACAAATGGTGGATATTTAAATAAATTTACTCTGGTAGATAAGGTAACCAACCATGATTCTGGAGATATATTATTTAATAATGTTCCAGAGCGAGAAAGAATTGATTTAAAAGATAGAAAATACCTAGAAGATATCAAATACGGCACACTTTTAGTTTCTCAAAATAATAAAATTTTAAATCAAATGCCAGTAGATATTGGTATAAAAACAGGTACAGCAGAAGTAGAAGGTAAAAACCTAGATGGTACAGATTATGATTCTTATGCATGGATGGTAGGTTTTGCACCTTATGATGATCCAGAAATTGCCATAAGTATTGTCCTAACCCAAGGTGATACATCCTACAATGCTACACCAATCATGCGTGATGTTATATCTAAATACTTTGGTTTAGATGTATTTATTACAAACTCAGGTGATACTCCAGAAGATGCTGATATAGCAGAACTGGGAGATTCTGTGACAAATGATGACCAGGAATTACCAGCAGCTCTAGAAGAGGAAAAAAATTCTGAAACTGAACCAGCAGAAGAAAATCCTGAAGCTGGTGGTAGTCCAAACTAAAGGAAGAAAAATGAAAGTTTATGTAATAAATGGCCCTAAGGCCATTGGTAAAACAGATTTTTCAGTAAATTTAGCTGAATTTTTACAACAAAATAATAAAGTTTTATTACTACAAGGTAAACGTGCTACTACTTCTAATATAGAAGATTATTTTCAAAAAGATGGGATGATAACCTATGATTTGGCAGACTATTTTACAGGTTTAGTGCCTCTTGAAACAGTGATAGTCCATGAAAATCAAAACCTAGATTTCATCATAAGTCCACTTTTAGAAGATAAGTATGAAATTACAGGAAATGATATAAACAACCTTTTAAGCAGTGTATCCTATGACTATGTAGTTATAGACGGTGTTGATAAAAATATTATTTCCAATAAAACATCGGTAGATATAGTTAGCGAAAATGAATTAAACCTTGTAAATGATAGTGATGCTTTTTTCATAAATAAAGCAAGCGAAGACTTTGATATAAGAAACTACAAGGATACTATTGATAGTAAAAATAGTAACTATCTAGGTTCAGTAAAAAATGGCGAATATTTTAAAAATGTCATTGAAAACTTAGTAGCCGATAGGGCAGTAGATATACCTAAATTAGGTTTTTTTGAAAAATTGAAAGCAAGCTTTAGAAGATAAAAAAATAAGGACTAAGTTAGATTAAAATTTCTAACTAAGTCCTCTTTTTTTGTCTTTGATAATTTTTTTATAGCTATTTCTCTTTTTAGGGCTTCAGATTTATTTGATATTTCTTCATAATAAACTAATTTACAAGGCCCCTTGGCTCTAGTATATTTGGCACCCTTGCCCGCATTATGTAAGGCTAATCTTTTTTCTAGATCGACACACCAGCCAGTATACAAAGAATTGTCTTTACATCTTAAAATATAAACATAGCCATAACTCATTTAAAAAGTTCACCTACAACTTTATTTATAATATCAAAATCAAATCCCTTGCCGGACAGGTATCTATAAATTTTTTGTTTGTTTTCTATAGAAAAATCATTGCGAGCCTTTTTTACAGCAAAATTATAGGCGTTTTCATACTCATCCTCATCACTTATCTGATCTAGATAAGTATTTATTAAGTCTTCATTTATTTTTTTTGCTTTCAAAGAATAACTTATCTTATTTTTTGCCCATCTAGCAATATTGTGCTTATCAGATACATAGGATTTTACATAAAGTTCATCATTTAATATTCCATAATCATTTAAAAAATCTATGGTTTTTTCAATAGAGTCAGACGAAAAATCATTTTCTTTTAGAATCTTTTCAACTTCAAAACTAGTTTTTTGGGCATAAGATATTTTGCTAAGAGCAATATTTTTGGCCCTATTAAACTCATCATCAGCCAAAATTTCTTTATAAGTGGCAAAGCTTAGTTCATCATCTACATTTAAAAGTAAATCATTATATAGGTCATAAGATATAGAAAAATCCTCACCAGATATGGTTAGGATCACTAAATTGTACTTATCAGAATAATCTATAGCCTCAATAATCATAGACCAGCAAATGAAGCATAAGCGCTATAAAGTATTGGAGCAACCATGGCAATAGCTATAATAATTGCAAAAATTTTAAGTATAGTCTTGTTATTTTTCATCAAATTCACCTCTTGTTTACTTTACTATTTAAAAAAAAAAATACATTAGAAAATTTATTAAAAAAATTTTAAATAAAACTTGACAAGGTATAGCTAAAAGTATTATAATAATTCTTGCAGTTAAGAAATGCATGGATGGCCTTACGATATGGCTATAATCTGAATGTTAAGTTATTGTAAAAAATATATTAAAAAAACTTGACAAACAAATTATATGTTATATAATGTATAGGGTAATGACCTGGTGGGTATGGTCCAGTTGGTTAAGACACCTGGTTGTGGCCCAGGAGGCCGTGAGTTCGAATCTCACTACTCACCCCATGCGGGATTGGCGGAATTGGCAGACGCGCTAGACTTAGGATCTAGTGAGAATTTTCTCGTGAAGGTTCAACTCCTTTATCCCGCACCAATAATATTTTAGAAACCGTTGTTAAATCAACGGTTTCTTTTTTTATAATTATCAATACAAGCTTTTTAGAAACCATTTAAATGGTTTCTTTTTTTCTGCTTTTTCATATAGGGTATGTTATAATTAATAGTGTGTAAGTTTTGTTAAGAAAACTCTTGTTACCCATCTTTATTATAAATTTAAAATAGGTTATAATTTATATTAATAGGAGGCAGTTTTGCAAAAATTTAAAAGAGTTGTATTAAAATTAAGTGGAGAAGCCCTTGCAGGTGATAAGGGTTTTGGTTTTGATGATAAGGTAATAGAAAATATTTGCTCATCAATAAAAAAAGTTCACGACTTAGGAGTAGAAATAGCTATAGTTGTTGGCGGGGGTAATTTCTGGAGAGGACGTTCAGGTGTTGAAATAGAAAGAGCTAGCTCTGATACTATTGGTATGCTTGGAACAGTTATGAATGGTCTAAGAATCCAAGGTAGCCTTGAAGAAATGGGTATGGATACTAGACTAATGACAGCTATTGATATGAAAGAAGTAGCTGAACCATATATCAGACGTAGGGCTATAAGACACCTAGAAAAAAATAGAATTGTAATATTTTCTGCTGGAACTGGACTACCATATTTCTCAACAGATACCACAGCTAGTTTAAGAGCTCTAGAAATTGATGCGGATGTAATCCTTCTAGGCAAAACAGGTACGGATGGAATATATGATAAGGATCCAAATCAATTTGATGATGCAACAAAATATGATAAGTTAACTTACAAAGAAATTTTACAACAAGAAATTAAAATTATGGATACTACAGCAACAAGCTTGGCAATGGATAATGAAATGCCCCTTATTGCTTTTGGTATAGATGATCCTTATAATATGGTAAGGATTTTTACTGAGGACAAAGACATTGGTACAATTGTAAAGGAGAAATTTTAATGAATTACGAAGAAATTAAATCAACAGCTGATAAGGAAATGCATGAAGCTGTAAAATCATTTGAAGGAAGAATTGCAAATATTAAAGCTGGACGTGCTTCAGAATCAGTTTTAGATGGTATTACTTTTAGCTATTTTGGAACAGAAACACCAATCAACCAAGCGGCTACAGTAACTATCCCAGAAGCTAGACTACTCGTTATAAAACCTTGGGATAAAACAAATATAGGACCAATTGAAAAGGCTATTCAAAAAGCTGATATAGGTATTAACCCACAAAATGATGGAGAAGTTATAAGACTTCCATTCCCAGCTCTTACAGAAGAAAGACGTAAAGAATATACAAAAGAAGTAAATAAATACGCTGAAGATGCAAAAATTTCTATAAGAAATAAAAGACGTGATGCTATGGATGAAGTGAAGAAAAGTGAAAAATCTGGAGATATTACTGAAGATGATAGATTTTCACTTGAAGAAGAACTTCAAGATATCACAGATAAATACATCAACGAATTAGAACAAGCAGCTGATAAGAAAAACCAAGAATTACTTACAGTGTAATGTGGCTAGTTTAGATTTAAATAAAATAAAAGACTTTTTAAATAAGGATATATCCTCTGTTAAAATTGACAGTAGGATTATGTCCTTATTTTTAAAACAACTATCTTTATTGGTAGATGCAGGTTTGCCACTTGATAAGAGTTTGAGAATAATAGAAGAACAAAAACTAGATAAAAAATTAAGTAGTGCCCTCCATAAGATAAATATTGACCTATCCAAAGGAGTATCCATCGATAATAGCTTTGATAAGCACAAAAAATATTTTAATCCTATGGTAGTAGCCTTTATAAAAAGTGGAGGTAAAAGTGGGCGCATGGCTGAGGTTTTAGATGAGCTTTCAATCTATATTAGCGAAGAAAGTAAAAATAAAAAGATTATCCAACAGGCTTTAACCTATCCTATTATGATTTTAATAATATTGCTTATATTAGTAATAGTAGTAATGAATTTTGTCCTACCTACATTTACTAGTATATTTGAATCTTTTGGCAAAGATCTACCCCTAGCTACTAAAATTTTAATAGATATATCAAGTTTTTTTAAAGATTATGGATTATATCTAGCAATGTTTATTAGTTTACTGGTAGTTTCTATTATTATTTTAAGAAAAGATATCTTGATTCGTTTTAAACTTGATAGATTTAATTTTTTATATCTACCATTTTTTAAATATAGGAGGTTAAGCTTAGAATATCAACTGACATCCTTATTATATATACTAAAAACTGGGGATATAGATATAGTGACAAGTCTAGATATTATTAAAGAGTCGTTTAAAAATACATATGTAAGGGATGTTTTAAATGAAGTAATCTTAGACTTAAATAAAGGGTACAACTTAAGTCCTAGCTTAGCTAGTAAGAATATATTTTCACCATTATTAATTTCTATGGTAAAGATTGGTGAGGATAGTGGAGAAATGACATCAGCCTTAAAAAAATCTAGTGAGTATTTTTCTAATGACTATATTTATAAACTCCGCCATATTTCTACTCTAGCTGAGCCAGTAATGATAATTATAATGAGTATTTTTGTAGCTTTTGTAGTTTTTGCTATAGCCTTACCGATTTTTGAATCTGTAAATGGGGTCGGATACTAGGAGAAAGTATGACAAATAGAAAGAAAAAAGGATTTACTTTAATAGAACTTGTAATTGTAATAGCTATTATAGGCATTTTAGCCGCAGTAGCCCTACCAAAATATAATAACTCTAGGCTAGCTGCAGCAGAAGCAGCCCATAAGAGTAATGTGCAGATGCTAAAATCTGCTGCGCTTGTAAGGCAGAATGAGATGAAAGCTGGAGAAAAAGAGATTAATTGGCCTGATAAAGATAAAGATTATGTAAATTATATTGAGAAATGGCCGGAAATTCCTGCTGGATTGAAAAATTCGAATGGAAATGTACCCAATAGCTATACAGTTACAATAAACCATCAAGACATAATTGTTGTCCCTGATGAAAATGAATTAACAAAATAAAGTGGCTAGCATATTAATATTTTTTTTGGGCGCTATATTTGGATCTTTTGCAAACCTAGTTATAAATAGAACCATCAGACAAGTAAGTATAGTAAGCCCGCCCAGCCATTGTGAATCTTGTGGCCATAGGCTATACCCCTTAGACTTATTTCCTATTCTTAGCTTTTTGTTTCTAAAGGGTAGGTGCAGATATTGTGGAAAGACAATTTCCAGAGATAATTTAATTTTAGAACTTATCTCTGGACTATTTTTACTTATCTTTTTTGATCCTAATAATATTCTCAGATCAATTTTGCTATTTTTTGGTCTAATATTAGCACTGATTATTGCCTTAATTGACTTAAAAACATTTGATATTTATATGGTTCAAATTTTATATCTTGGACTTATAGGGCTTATATATAGGATAAAATTTATTGGTTTAGATTTTTTGTTTATAAAAAACACTTTGATTTTTAGCTTAGCTTATGGGATTATTTATTATTTTTCTAGGTCGGGTGTAGGTGATGGAGATATTTACTACTATCTAGTCCTATTCTTATTTTTAGAAAATGATAAATTCTTATGGTTTATTTTGCTTTCTTTGTGGCTAGGGGCCATATCTGGAATATTTATAGCGGTAAAACACAAATCAACTAAGCTAGCCATTCCTTTTTGTATATACATATTTATGGCTTTTTTGATATTATCATTGCCTTGGAGTTAGCATATGAAAAAACGTGGATTTACTTTAATAGAGCTAATAGCTGTCTTATCAATCATGTCTATTTTCCTAGGCATAGGTGTTTTTAGGCTTAATATATTAGATAGGATTAAGGCTAATAATGAGATTCAAACTATGGTAAATGATATTAATTTCGCAAAAATGAAGGCCATGTCTACTGGTAGACCCTATGATTTGGCTTTAAATAATTATTCCTATACCATAAAACCCCAAGGTCTTGAAAATAAAGATCAAATTATTTATAAAGAATTAAAATATCTTGATATAGCCTTTAATGAAAATAATTTTTCTAAAACAATCACCTATACAGCTAGTGGAAGCGTAAGCAATGCTGGGACTGTTTATATAAAAAGAAAAGACGGGATTGACTTAGACCAGGTTTATAAATTAGTAATAACTGTAGCAGGAGGACATTCTAGAATTGAAAAAGATAAAGACTGGTTTTACTTTGATTGAAAATTTATTTGCTATAGGAATTTTAGCTATTATTGCTATTCTGCTTTTACCATCTCTAAATACTCTTGTTGTAAATTCTAATAATCTAAGAGATAGTAGTAGCTTAATCTTTGCTATGGAAGAAGCCATTGAGCTAGAAAAGGCAAATACCAATCCTAGTTATGGAGATGATTTTAAAATTGTTAATGGATTCGATATAAAAGTTACTAGACAAAGTTATAGCAATAGCTTGGATAAAATATCAGTAAGCCATGGCAAATTTAATTTTGAAGTAATAGAGGAAAATAATGAAGAAAAAAGGCTTTACTCTAATTGAGCTTTTAGCGACCCTGGCTATATTTTCCTTGCTAATTACTGCTATTAGCTCTATATTTTTTATAAATATAAAGGCTAGTAAGAATATATTTAAAGATGAGCTAGGATATAAAGAAGAAAATGTTGCTATGATGTATATAGATAATATTGTTAAAAGTTCTTATAAAATAGAACTTATGGCTGATACTGGTGAGACTAATTTTAAATCTTACGTCCTAGATAAAAAAAGCAATGAGATATCAAGTGTATACTTTAAGACAGAAAAATCTAGTGATGGTAATAAATATTTAATGGCAGTTAGGGATAATATCTCAAATAAAAGCAAGAAAGATGGCACCATTAGAATAAGTAAAATAGATGACTTATATCTATATTATGACAATGAAAGCAAGATAGTAGAAATTATTTTAAACCAAGGCAACCAGCAAAGTAAGATTTACCTAGAGGAGCGTCTATGAAAAAGGGCTTTATATCCATCTTTACCTTATTAGTTTTCTTAACTCTCACTCTAACCATAACCTTTATCTACCAACAAAATGAAAACACAGACCAATATACAAAAAATCTTTACAACAAAAAACAAGCCCAATACCTAGCAGAAACAGTCTTAAATATCTATATAAATGAAAATATAGATCATATCAAAGAAAAAATATTAGAAGATAACTGCTACCAAAGCAAAGATGTAGAATCTCATTGGATTTTAGAAAATGAGAAGGTTAGCTTTAAGGGACATAACTATTATCTTAAAGTTGCTCACATGTATAGGGTTGATAGGGATGGTAGGTATGATGATCCCAAGCTTTCGGATGTATATAGGATAGAAACCAGTAAAATAGAAGTGGGATATAGTATAGGATCAGCCAATGCTATCTTTAAAGTTATAGATTCTGATGATATATCAGAAGAAAAAGATATAAAATTAATGGCAAAATATACCTATTAACTTTTATAATATTAGGGTATAGGTATAATAATGTATGTATAAAATTATAAGGAGTTAAAATGAAAATATTAGTAATTAATTGCGGAAGTTCATCACTTAAATACCAATTATTCAACATGGAAAATGAAGAAGTAATGGTAAAAGGTCTTGTAGAAAGAATTGGGATTGAAGGAAGCCGTTTAGTTCAAAAAAATAACGGAGATGAATTTGTAATAGAAGAGGCTATGGAAAATCACACACAAGCAGTGGCACATGTATTTGATGCACTTATCGATAGCGAAAATGGTGTAATCGAAAGCCTTGAAGAAATCAATGCTGTAGGACACAGATTCGTTCACGGTGGAGAAAAAATGACAGAATCTGCCCTAATAACAGATGAGGTTAAAGATGCAATAAACGAAGCTGCTAAGTTTGCACCACTTCACAACCCAGCAAACCTTATGGGACTTAAAGCTTGTGAAGAATTACTACCAAATGTACCAAATGTAGCAGTATTTGATACAGCTTTCCATCAAACAATGCCAGCAAAAACTTACCTTTACGGTATTGACTACAAATACTACGAAGAAGATGCTATTAGAAAATATGGTTTCCACGGGACAAGCCACAATTACATTACAGGTAGAGCAGCTGATTTATTAGGTAAATCTGTAGAAGATACAAACATAATATCAGCTCACTTAGGAAATGGTTCTTCAATTACAGCTGTTAAAGAAGGTAAATCATTTGATACAACCATGGGACTTACTCCACTTGAAGGTCTTGTGATGGGAACTAGATCAGGTGACCTAGACCCAGCAGTAGTAACATACATCCAAGAAAAAGATGGGGTTTCTCCAGAAGAAATGAATAATATCTTAAATAAACAATCAGGTGTACTTGGTGTATCAGGTGTAAGCTCAGACTTTAGAGATTTAGAAGATGCTGCAAAAGATGGCAATGAAAGAGCTCAAGTTGCTTTAGATATGTTTACAACAAGAGCTAAAAGATATATCGCAGGATACATGGCAGAAATTGAAAAAGTAGATGCTATCGTATTTACAGGTGGTATTGGTGAAAACTCTATTGAAATGAGAGAAGACATTCTTAAAGGTTTCGAACAATTTGGTATAAAAATTGATGAAGAAGCTAACAAAGTACGTGGTGGAGAACATATCATTTCAACAGAAGATTCAAAAGTAAAAGTTATGGTAATCGCAACTAACGAAGAGCTAATGATCGCAAGAGATACCCAAGAATTAGCAAAATAATTACCTTGACATGATGGACAAGTCAATATATAATATAAAAGATTGCTAAAACTGATAAGAGGAGGTGTAATGATGGCAGTACCAAAAAGAAGAACATCTAAAACTAGAAAAAACAAAAGAAGAGCCTCAGCTTATACTTTGAACAGATCAAACTATGTTGAGTGTCCAAATTGCCACGAGCCAAAACTTCCACACAGAGTTTGCCCAAACTGTGGAGAATATAAAGGCGAAGCAAGAATTGATGTAGAATAAGATAGTGTTAAAGCACTATCTTTTTTTATACAAAAAATGAGGAAAAATATGAAAATTTTAATTGACACTTATGGAGCAGACGGGGGAGCCCAACCTATAATAGAAGGTACTATAAAAGCCTTAGAAAAAAGAAATTTTGTACCGGTTTTTGTAGGCAATGATAGGGAGATTAAACTTTTGGTTCGAGATAGGATAAAAAATTATGAAATAATTCCTACAAATGATTTTATTTCAAATAACGAAGACCCTGTTAGAGCCGTAAGAAAGAAAAAAGATGCCTCCATAGTTTTAGCCTATGAAAAGTTAAAAGAAGAAGGCTATGATGGCCTAATATCAGCAGGATCTACAGGAGCCTTATTAGCTGGAGGATTATTTATAGCTGGCAGAATCCCTGGTATAAAAAGAGCATGTCTTGCTGCAAGCATCCCAACCATTAATGATGAGATAACTTTACTTATGGATACAGGTGCGAATATGGATTGCAAACCAGAATTTTTGTATGAATTTGCCTTAATGGGCAAGGTATTTTTAGAAAATGCTATGCATATTGCAAATCCAAAAATAGGTTTATTAAATGTCGGAGTAGAAGAACATAAAGGCAATAATCTTACAAAAGAAACCTATAAACTATTAAAAAATTCTGACATGAACTTTATAGGAAACTTCGAGGCTAGAGATTTATTCACAGGTGAAGTTAATGTAATAGTTGCGGATGGGTTTGATGGAAATATTGCAATAAAAACAACAGAGGGTGTTTTAAAAACACTGGGATCAGAACTTAAAAATCTTATTTATAGTTCTACTAAAAATAAGCTTGCAGGAGCCATGTTAAAAAACGATATTAAATCTGTCGCAGCTAAATTTAGCCCAGATGAAGTTGGAGGAGCACCTTTACTTGGGGTAAAATCTTATGTATATAAGGCCCATGGTAATACCAACGAGATTGCATTTTCAAATGCTATCCTAGGCCTACTAAACTATATAAATATGAATGTAATAGAAAAAATTGAAGGAGAATTACATGATAATTGATGATTTAACAAAATTAGCAAGTGAAAATCTTGACATAGATACAAGTGATTTAGATCTAAATACAAAATTATCAGACTTTGACATAGATTCTATTGATATGCTTGATTTTATTATGCTTATTGAAGAAAAATACGATATAGAATTTGAAGAAGATGAGCTAGATGAAATCGAAAGTTTAGATGATATAGCAAGTCTTATAGAGAGCAAGCTTTGATGATATCCAAAGTACGTTTAGAACAAATTAAAGAATTTGAAGATAAGATTGGCTACACATTCAATGACAAATCATTGATAGATGTAGCCTTTACTCATTCTTCCTATACAAACGAAGCAAAAACGAAAGCAAAATCAAACGAGCGTTTAGAATTTTTGGGTGATAGTGTTCTGGATTTAGTTGTAAGTGAGGTTTTATTTAAAAATTACAATAATAAACCTGAAGGCTGGCTTACAAAAACTAGGTCTCGTTTAGTGTGCACTGATTCCTTTGCAAAAGCTAGCGAAAAGTATGACTTAACTAGTTATCTAAATTTTGGTAGGGGAGAAAAGCAACACGGAGGCCAGCTTAAAAAACATGTAAAAGCTGATACCTTTGAAGCAGTTTGCGCTGCAATTTATCTTGATGCAGGTTTTAATTATTTATATAATTTCTTAGTAGAAAATTATACCGAAGATGCTAAAGAAATTATCAATGATGATACTATATTTAACGATTATAAAACCAAGCTACAAGAGTACCACAATGCCCATGATAAAAAAATATTAAAATACACTTTGATAGCTCAAGAAGGGCCAGAGCATGATAAAATATTTACTATGGAAGTAAGGGCAGGTAGTAGAATTCTTGCGACTGGTATTGGTAAAAATAAGAAAAAAGCTGAGCAAGATGCAGCTAAAAATGCCTATGAAAGAATAAAAAATGACTAAAAAAGAATATATTATACCAATATTTATCCCATTTTTAGGTTGTCCCCATGATTGTGCTTTTTGTAATCAGATAAAAATTACCAACTATAAGGACAAAATGGACCCTAGCAAGGTAATAGGTGAGATAGAGAAAAATCTTTCTTATTTTCCTCAAAATGATAATTTAAAAGAAATTGCATTTTTTGGAGGATCATTTACAGGTCTTGATCATGATGTAATGGTAGGCTACTTAGAAATTGCAAAAGAATACAAAGAGAAGGGAATTATTGATAGAATCAGACTTTCGACTAGACCTGATTATATAAATAATTCTATTCTTGATACATTAAAAGAATATAAGGTTGATATTATAGAATTAGGTATCCAGTCTCTAGACCAAAAAGTTTTAGATGCCAACGAACGAGGTCATAGTGTAAAAGCAAGTTATGAAGCGTCTAAAATGATAAAAAAATATGGATTTACCCTAGGCCATCAAATAATGCCTGGGCTTTTTAATGATACTTACGAAAAAACTATAGATACAGTATTAAAATCCATAAGTATTGGACCAGATATTGTAAGAATTTACCCGACTCTTGTGATAAAAGATACAAAACTAGAAATGCTTTATGAAGCTGGCATCTACCATCCATTAACCGTTGATGAGGCAGTTAAAGTTTCTTCTGAAGCTGCTATACTTTATAAATACGCAGGAGTCAATATTATTAGGATAGGTCTCCAACCAACTGAAAATATAAATGAAGGTGCGGATGTTGTAGCAGGACCCTTCCACCCAGCCTTTAGGCAGCTAGTTGAAGCAGAAATTTATAAAAAATACCTAGAAGAAATTATAAATAAAAATAATATTTCAAATGAATTTACTATCTATACAAATAATAGAAATATTTCTTTAATAGCCGGAAATAATAAGGCAAATAAAAAATATTTCTATGATAGATATAAGATAAAATTAAACTTTAAAGCAAGTGGTAGCGATTATATTTTATACGAAGGTACAAAAATAAACTTATGTTTAGATAAATTTATAGAAAATTATGTGAGAGAAAACTACGGCGGTGATTTACTATTAAACTTAAAAGTATAGAACTTAAGGGCTTTAAGTCCTTTGCAAACAAAACAATAATCCCTTTTGAAAAACAAATTACAGCCATAGTAGGGCCAAATGGATCTGGAAAATCAAATATTTCTGATGCCATTAGATGGGTTCTAGGTGAACAATCTGTAAAATCCCTCCGAGGATCAAAGATGAATGATGTAATCTTTCAGGGAGCAGGCGGCAAAAATTCGATGAACCTTGCAGAAGTAAACTTAAACTTCTCAAACCAAGACCATGCCCTAGCCCTAGACTATGAAAAAGTAGTTATCTCTAGAAGAATTTACCGTGATGGGGAAAATGAATATAAGATTAATGGTAAGAAAGTAAGGCTAAAAGATGTAAGAGAATTATTTCTTGATACTGGTATAGGTAAGGAGGGCTACTCTCTAATAGGTCAAGGCCGTATAGATGAGATAATTAGTTCATCAAACTTGCAAAGAAGGGCCCTTTTTGAAGAAGCTAGCGGTATTTCAAAACATAAGTACAGGCGCGATGAAGCTAGCAAAAAACTTACTAAGGTTACTGATGATTTAGAAATAATAGAACGTGAGTGGGAATATAAGGCCAAAGATTTAGAAAAACTTGCCAATGAAGCAAAAAACTATGAAAAATGGCAGGAATTAAGCCAAAGTCTAGATAGAAAAGCCTACGGCTATGTTAGAGAAAAATCTACTAGCCTTCTATCTTCAAAAGAACAATTAATTACAGAAATAAAAAACCTTTCTGATGATATTGATCAAAAAAATAAAAGCTTAGATAAAATAAAGGCAGATCTTAATCCCTACAATGATCATTTTAAAACTTTGTCAAAAGAAAAAGAAGTTCTAGAAAACAAATTATCTAAGGATAAAAAGCTTATAGAAACTAATAAAAATAAGATAGAGTTAAATGAAAAAGAACTAATCTATAATAAAAAAGACCTAGCAAGAATTACAGAGAATCTTTCCTTAAATGAAAAAAAATATGAAACACTTAGCGAAAAACTAACTGCAGGTGAAGACAATTTAAAGAACAAAACAACAGATTTAAATGAATCTAGGGAAAATATAAAAAACTTAAAGAATCAAAAAGAGTCGCTAGAGGAAAAGAATAATAAGCTGAGTGCAGATATAGAGATTTTAAAAGAAGAAATTGAAAAACTAGCTGGGCAAATCTACGATTTAGAAATAAATGCTAAAACAGATGAGCTTTTAAAAGAAAAAAGAGCTGAAGAAGTAAGCGTAAATCAAGAAAAAATCAAAAACCTAGACCTAGAAATAACAAAACTTAATAAAAAGATGGACTATTTATCAACAAGTAAGATAAAAAACTTAGATAAAAGTGACAAACTAAGCAAGTCTTTAGAAAGTATCCATGCTGCATTAACCAAGGCTGATCAGGAAATAATCACCTATCAAAAAAGATTAAATAATATTAATATCGATTTAAAAACAGCAATAAATGAATATAAGTTTAATAAAAATTTGATTGAGTCAAATGAAGGATATTTCTACTCAGTACAAAACTTTTTAAAAAAAACAAAAGCAAGCAAGCTAGAGCACTTGTACGAGGATACCCTAGCAAACCTTATAAATGTAAAAAATGGTTACGAAGAGATTATTGATAACCTTATGGGCCAGGCTGTGCAAAATATTGTAACTCGCACCAAGGACGATAGTAAAGAGCTGATTAATTTTGTAAATAAAAATAATATTGGACGCATTACTTTTTTACCAGTCGATTCCATAAAATCTTATGAAAAAGCAAAACCAAAGGAACCTGAAGTGCTTGCTATGGCTAATGAACTTTTGGAATTTGATGCTAGATATGCAGGGATCATAAATCACTTTTTAGGCTCAACTGTAGTTGTAAAAAATATTGAAGATGCAACAAATTTATCAAAAAAAATAAAGGGATATCGAATAATAACCCTAGACTTAGATGTAATAAATAGCTGGGGATCAATGGTTGCAGGTTCAAATAAAAATAAAAAGACCAATACAAACCTGCTTAACCGCAATAAAAAAATAGAGCAAACCAAGGAAAAAATTAATTTTTTAAAAAGTGAAAATGATAAGGTAAAGGCAAAATTAAATGAGATAAGCTTAATTAAAAATGACTTAGCTAGCAAAGAAAAATATCACCTAGCAGATTTTGAAGAGTTAAAAAAGTCAATTAATGATACTAACAATGAAATAGCGAACTTATCATACAAATTACAAAACTTAAAAGATCAAAAAAAAGAGCTAAATACAAGTCTAGAAATAGTAGAAAAAGAAGCCAACGATTTAGATTTGTATGAATTGAAAGCAAGTAAAAGTAAGTATGAAAACTTGTTAGAAGATAATATTAAAAAGTTAAGGACTAATGAAACTAATATAAAAGATTTAGAAAATGACCTAAATAAATATGAAAATAGGGTTGAACTTTTAAATCGTGATATTAATATGATAGAAAATGCAATAGCAGGTTTTAAGGCAGAATTAGCAAATTTAACTGAAAGCAAAAAAATCGAAAGTAAGCTAAAAAATGAAATAGAAAAAATAATTGGTGATACACAAGCTAGAAATCTAAAACTAGCCCATCAAATCAAAGAGCTCGTAACAGAAATTGAAGATCTAGAAATTAAATTAGATGAAATAAATAATATTTTAGACAAGGCTAAAGAAGATAATGCTAAGTTAATTGAAAAATCTAAAGACTTAGAGGAAAGCTTAAATAAAATAAATATTAAAAAAGTAGAGCTATCCTATAAGCTAGAGAGTGTAATAAAAGATTATGACAATCTCCTAGATGAAATCAAACCATTTTTTAGTAAAGAAATAGATGAGTTGGAAAAAACTTTTAAAGAAATAAAAATCGAAAAAGTAAGTAAGGCAGACCTTATTAATCTTCAAAAAAATATAAATAATATAGGTTACTTCACAGCCGATTCTTTGAATGATTACAAAGAAACCAAAGAAGAATTTGCCTTTATAGATGGGCAAGTAAAAGACTTAAAGGAATCAAAAAATAATATAGAAAAGCTAATCAAAACTCTAGAAAATGAAATGAAAGATGAATTTAAGAAAAACTTTGACATTATTAATAATAAGTTTTCTCAAATCTTTAAGATATTATTTATGGGTGGAGATGCAAGATTAAAACTAGATAGCGATGATGAGCTACTAGCTGGTGTTGAAATTGTAGCTCGTCCACCATCCAAATCTTTAAAATCTATTTCACTATTATCAGGTGGGGAAAAGGCACTGACTGCAGTAGCACTTTTATTTGCAATTTTTGAAACCAATCCTGCACCATTTGCTATACTAGATGAGATAGATGCAGCCTTAGATGAGACAAATATTAAAAGATATATAGAATATCTAAAATCCTTATCAGTTCATTCACAATTTATAATGATTACCCATAGGCAAACGACCATGCAGCTTGCAGAAAAAATCCATGGGGTGACCATAGGAGATGATGGGATAAGTAAGGTATACTCTATAGACTTTGATGAAAATTGATTATATCCTAGTCAAAAAGTAAAATATGAGTAAATAGGAGGACTTTATGGCTATTAGAAATATAAGAATTGAAGGCGACCCTATTCTTAGAAAAGAATGTAGGGAAGTCCCAGAAATAACAGATAGAATAAAATTATTATTAGATGATATGGGTGAAACCATGTACCATGCCAATGGGGTAGGCCTAGCAGCTCCTCAAGTTGGAATATTAAAACGTATTATTGTTGTAGACCCACACGATGAAGAAACTGGACTAGTTAAACTAGTAAATCCAGAAATAATAGAAGCTGATGGAGAACAAGTAGGAGTAGAAGGTTGTCTTTCTATACCTAATTTTAATGCAACTGTAAAAAGACCAGAGCATGTTAAAGTAAAATATTTAGATGAAAATGGTAAAGAAAAAATCTGGGATGCTCATGGTTTCCCAGCAGTAATTTTATCTCACGAAATAGACCATTTAAACGGTGTACTATTTAGAGATAAGTATATAGAAGAGATTTCATATGAAGTCGAAAATGCTTAATATATGTTTTATGGGCAATCCAAAGTTTGCAGTGCAGACTTTGGATGTTCTTTATAAAGAAGAAAATATTGATGTAAAACTAGTAGTTTCATCAAAAGATAAAAAAAGATCTAGAAATAAAGTAACTCCAACAGCAGTAAAACAATATGCTATGGACAATGATATAGCAATAGCTACTCCAGATTCCGTAAATACAGAAGAATTTGTAAAGCAACTAAAAGAATTAGAAATTGATTTTATAGTAGTAGTTGCCTTTGGCCAATTAATTGGAAAGTTACTTTTAGAAGAATTTGACGATCGCATCATAAATCTCCACCCATCAATACTCCCAAAATACAGGGGGGCAGCGCCAATGCAATTTACCTTACTAAATGGAGATGAAAAAACTGCACCAACTACTATGCTAATTGAAAAAGGTATGGATAGTGGTGATATTTTAATGCAAAATATTGTAGATGTAGATATAAGAGATGATTATTATAGCTTAGAAAATAAAATGTCTGACCTAGGCTCAAAAGCTATCAGAGATACCCTCTTAAATTTTGATAAACTATATGAGAATCGCATCAAACAAGATGATGGAGCGGCTACTTATACATCTAAAATTACAAAAGAAATGGGTAAGATAGACTGGGAAAAATCTAGCTTTGAAATTTACAATCAAATAAGAGCACTAACAGCTTTTCCAAAAGCTTATTTTGCTTATGAAGGGGATAATGTAAAAGTTTTAGAAGCAGAAGTTTTAGATAACTATAAGGCAAATCCTGGCTACATTTATGAAGCAGATAATAAAAATAATATCATAATTGGAACTGGAGATGGGGCTATAAGGATAAATAAGTTGCAATTTCCAGGTAAAAAAGTCATGGATACCAAGTCATTTTTGATGGGTAATGATTTTAAAAAGGGAATTAAGTTAGATGACTGACTTAGAATTAGCCTTTAGTATCCTATATAAGGTCATAAATGAAGAAGCCAAGTCAAATGATGAAATAAATAAAATTGCAGATGAAGCCAGTAACCTTGCCTTTCTAACAAAAAATGTCTATGGAGTCTTAGAAAATAAAATTTATATAGATTATATGATAAGAAAATTATCTACAATTAGGCTTAAAAAAATTCATCCATCAGTATTAGTTATTTTAGAAATCGGTATTTACAATATTCACTTTCTAAATACCAAGGACTATGCTATTGTAAATGAGCTAGTAGACCTAACAAAAAAGAAAAACAAGAGGTCATCTGGTTTTGTAAACGCAATTCTAAGAAACTTTATAAGGGATGAAGAAGAGATTGCAAAAATTAAAGAAAGCGATGATATAAAATCACTTTCTATTAGATATTCTTTACCAGAAGAGTTAACCCGCTATATTTATGATAACTATGGCATGGACTATACCAAAAATTTCCTAAGATATATAAATAATGAGCAAATATTATCTATCAGGGTAAATAATTTAAAAACTGATAGGGAGAGTCTACTAAAATTATTAGTAGACAAGGGCTTTGAAATAGAAGAGGGACACTTATCTAAAAATGCCTTTAATATTTTAAATCCAGCTGGTCTTGTAAATACAAGTGAGTTTAAAGAAGGACTATTTACTATCCAGCAAGAAGGGTCTATGAAAACAGTCGAAATCCTAGATCCAAAAGAAAATAGTAAAATCCTAGACCTATGTGCAGCTCCAGGAACAAAAACTTCTTATATTGGTGAGTATACTAAAAATAAAGCAAATATAATAGCTAATGATATATCAAAAGAGAAACTACCGTTGATAAAAGAAAACATTGATAGGCTGGGTTTAGAAAGTATTGAGCTGACAAATTTTGATGCAAGTATTTTTAAAAAGGAATATGAAAATACTTTTGACTATGTTTTAGTAGATGCACCATGCTCAGGTCTGGGTGTTATGGGAAGAAAACCTGAAATCCGCTATAATAGGTCTATGGAAGATATAAAAGCTTTAGCAAAACTTCAAAAGGATATACTTAACCAAGCTATAAAATATTTGAAAAAAGATGGTATTCTAGTTTATTCAACTTGTACGGTTGGTAATATAGAAAATAAGGATAATTTTTCTTATTTATCTGCTATGGATGATTTAAACGTTATTCCAATCGATGGAAAAGATTACATAGAGTATGTAAATTATATAGATAAGACAGACGGATTTTTTATAAGCAAATTTAAGAAGATATAATATGAAACAAACTATAAATGATAAGACAATAAAAGAAATAGAAGAGATTTTAACAGATCTTGGTTTTCAAAAATTTAGAGCTAAGCAAGTCTATCGTCAAATTCATGTAAATAAAATAAATGATTTTAATGAAATGACAGACTTACCTAAAGATATGAGAGAAAAGCTTGAAGAAGACTTTGAAATTCAAAAAGTAAACTTACTTGAAACCTATGCATCTAAGATAGACTCTACAAAAAAATATCTTTTCGAGCTAAATGATGGCAATATTATAGAAGCAGTATTTATGGAATATGATGACCGTAAAACTATTTGCATATCATCCCAAGTAGGGTGTAGGATGGGATGTACATTTTGTGCATCAACTAAAAACGGCCTAGTAAGACACCTTAGTGCAGCAGAAATAATTGATGAAGTCTATGAACTTGAAAGATTAAATGGGGATATAAATAATATTGTAATCATGGGTATAGGCGAGCCTTTGGATAATTTTAAAAATATAACAAAATTTATAGAAATTATCACAGATGAAAAGGGTAGAAATCTTTCCCATAGGTCAATTACTCTTTCAACCTCAGGTCTTACACCAAAAATCTATGAACTAGCTGATACAGGCCTAGATGTAAATCTTGCTGTAAGCCTTCATTATGCAACAGATGAACAGAGAAAAGAATATATGCCGGTTGCTCGTAAATATAATATAAACGGGCTTTTAAAGGCAACTGATTATTACCTAGATAAAACAAAAAGGCGTGTATCTTTTGAGTATGTAGTAATAGATGGGGTAAACAACAGGGATATTGATGTAGAAAATCTTACAAAATTGATGCGTGGAAAAAATATCCACATTAACCTTATCCCTCTAAATCCTATAGAAGAATTTAAACATGGTAAAACCAGCAAAAAAGTGATAAATGAATTTAAAGATAAGCTCACTAGAAATGGTCTAAATGCTACTATTAGATATTCTATGGGCCAAGATATAGATGCTAGCTGCGGCCAGCTAAGAAATAATTACGCGAGGTAGAAATGAAATTTAGTTCGATATCAAACATTGGAAAGCTAAGAGAAACAAATGAAGACTCTTATAGCAATGTTTCTATCAAAGATTATGATTTTTTTATTGTTGCTGATGGTATGGGCGGCCATAGCGATGGCGAACTAGCAAGCAGCCTAGCTAGTAAATCATTTACAGATTTTATTGAAAATTGTGATATTGAGACTTATAAATCAATCCTAGATTTACAAGAAGAAGCCCTATTTTATGCTAATACAAAAGTATATGAACTAGCTAGTAAAAAGCAAGAAAAAATGGGTACTACTGCAGTTTGTCTTTGCGTAGACTATAAAAATAAAAAATATCATATAAGTCACATTGGTGATTCTAGATTATATTTATATCGTGCCGGGGATATTAGCCAACTAACTCGTGACCATTCCTTAGTTAATGAGCTAATAGAAAGTGGTGCCTTAAAAGAAGATGAGGCTGAAAACTTTATCAATAAAAGTGCAATCACTCGTGCTATAGGCATTGGAGAAAAAATAAAGATTGATAGTAAGACAATTGACATGGAAAATGATGATATTATTTTAATAGTTACAGATGGACTTACTAACGAAATATCTTTAGATGATATAAAAAATATAATCAGTGAAAATAAAGATGTCTATGATATTTCTAGTAAATTAATAGAAGCTGCTAATTTATCAGGCGGTAGAGACAATATAACAGTTACGACTGTTAAGATTTAAGAGGATGTTATGGAAAAAATAATTTTGGACGATAGGTATGAGATTATAGAACAAATCGGTGTAGGAGGTATGGCCAAAGTTTATAAGGCAAAAGATAAACTCCTAGATAGATTTGTTGCTATCAAAATACTCAAAGACCAATATGCTGAAGATGACGAATTTCTAAAAAAATTTAATAACGAAGCACAGTCGGCAGCAAAACTTTCCCATATAAATATTGTAAATGTTTTTGATATTGGAGAAGACTTATATCAAGGTGAGCGTATTTATTATATAGTAATGGAATATGTCGATGGGCAAACTTTAAAGGATTTAATCGTAAAAGAAGGTAGACTTTCTAACCACGATATTATAGATTACTCAACACAAATAGCCCAAGCCTTAAAAACTGCTCATAATGCAGGCATTATCCATAGGGATATAAAACCACAAAATATTTTAATAGATAACTATGGTTTATTAAAAGTAACAGATTTTGGTATAGCTAGAGTTTCTTCAAATGCAACTATCACCTATACTAGCTCTATTTTAGGAACGGTGCATTATATCTCACCTGAACAAGCCAAGGGGAAGATAGTAGATGAAAAATCAGACTTATATTCTCTAGGAGCTGTCATGTATGAGATGGCTACAGGGCGTGTACCTTTTGATGCGGATAATTCTGTGGGAATTGCTGTTATGCATATCCAAGATAAACCAGAGGCCCCTAAAAATTTAAATCCAGAACTTTCTGAACACCTAAATTATATAATCATGAAACTTTTGGATAAGGAGCCATCCAACAGATTTTTAAATGCACGTGAACTTATAGGTGCCTTGGATGATGAAAATTTTATAAAAGAAGAAGAGGATCTGACAGATACTGCAAGGATACCCATAGTAGTACCCCAAGAGAGGTCCTATCAAAAAGTTTACAATGAACAAGCAAAGATAAATCAACAAGAGGAAGAAGAAAAAGAAGCAGTCTATGTTTCTAATTCAGAAACAGAAAAAAAAGATAAGGGCAAAAGAACTGGCAAGAAAATATGGCCTTTATTTCTTTTAGCAATAATTTTACTAGGAGCAGTATATTTCCTAAAGGGTAGGACTAATAATACTGGCACGGTAGAAGTACCAATGGTTCTTAACCTTGACCAAGACCAGGCGGTAAATGAGCTAGAAAGAAGAGGCCTAAAAGCAAATATTTCTAGAACAGAAGAAAGCGATGAATACGAAATAGGCAAGGTAATGGGCCAAGATCCAGAGCAAAACACCAAGGTAGACCGAGGATCGGTTGTAAATCTTATTATAAGTGGAGGTCGTGAAGTAGAAGTACCAGATTTAAGAAATATGACCCTATCCCAAGCAGATGAGAGCCTAAAAGAAATAGGACTTAGACTTGGTAGAACAAATCCTCAAGCAAGCGATAGTGTAGAAAAAGATTTAATTATTACTCAAAATCCTAGGGCCTACTCAAAATTACAAACTGGGACAGAAATAGATGTTACAGTAAGTACAGGGCCTGATCAAAGGGTAACTACCATAGAAGTACCAAATCTAGTTGGCAAATCAGAACAAGATGCAAGAGCAATAGTAAGTCAATATGGCCTAAGCTTGCGAGATGTAAACTACAAACATTCTAGAGACGTTGCTCAAGGTATTGTTATGAATCAATCAATTGCCAGAGGAACCCAAGTAGCAAACCAATCAAAAATTGATCTCACTGTAAGTCTAGGACCAGAAGAAGACCAACAAAGTAATCAAAATGACCAAAATAATCAAACCCAGTCCACAGATAATATTAAAAACGTCATATTAAGGGTGAGATTGCCAGAAGCAAAAGATAACTTTAATGTAATGGTCTTTGATGTAGTAAATGGACAAAGAAATCAAGCTATAATTAACCAACAAATGTCTAGTGCAGATATAAATGAAAATGGAGTGCTAATTTTAAATGTCCAAGCTAGAGTAGGAACCCAGCTAGAAGTAATAATAGATGATGAAACTTTAGGAGTTTATGAAGTAAAAAATGAAGGGTAAAATAACCAAAGCTCAAAAAGAATTGTATTATGTAGAAACTGGTCCCAAGATTTATATGGCAAAGGCACGTGGTAATTTTAGGAAAAAAGGAATCAAGCCTCTTGTAGGTGATGATGTAATAATTGATATCCAAGATGAGGGCACTGCCTATATAACAGAGATTTTAGCAAGAAAAAATCTTATAAAAAGGCCAAATATTTCAAATGTAGATCAGATGTTAGTTTTTGTAACTATAACTGACCCACCCTTAAACTTATATAACCTAGATAAATACCTAGCCATGTGCGAATATGAAAACATGGATGTAGTTATAGTCCTTTCTAAAAAAGACTTGGCTACAGATGAAAAAATTAAAAATATTACTAGTATCTATGAAAATATTGGCTATAAATTAATAACTTTAGATAACTATAATGATTTTCCAAAGAAAAAAATAAACTCAATCCTAAAGGGGAAAACTTCAGCAGTATCAGGCGCATCTGGAGTTGGCAAATCAACTTTTTTAAATAATTTAGTTGATAATAATTTAGAAATCGGTGAAATTTCAGAAAAACTAAAACGTGGTAAAAACACTACCCGCCATACAGAAATCTTTACCCTAGGAGAAGATAGCTATGTGTTTGATACACCAGGTTTTGATAGTTTCGACTTTGACTTTCTAGAAGATGAAAACAATCTAAAATATACCTTTAGGGAAATGGCAGATACAAATTGTAGGTTTAATAACTGCAATCACATCAACGAGCCAGATTGTGAAGTAAAAGAAAATGTTACAACAGGCAAGATAGCAAAATCAAGGTATGAAAATTATCTAATGATGTTTAATGAACTTAAAGATAGGAGAGAAAACAAATGGTAGAACTAGCCCCATCAATATTAAGCTGTGACTTTTCAAATTTACAAGCTGACTTGGATCAAACCAAGGACACAGATTTAAAAATGATCCACATCGATGTAATGGATGGGATTTTTGTGCCAAATATTTCCTTCGGTTTTAAGGTAATAAGTGATATTCGTGATAAAAATGATTATTTCTTTGATACTCATGCTATGATTAAAGAACCTATAAAATATATCGAAGAGTTCAAAAAAGCTGGTGTAGATAGGCTGACTATCCACTATGAAGCTTGTGAAAACTTAGATGAAACTATAGAGGAAATTAAAAATTTTGGCATGGAAGTAGGACTTACCTTTAAACCTGCTACTAATATATCTTTAATAATTCCTTACTTAGATAAGGTTGATTTAATTTTAGTGATGAGTGTAGAGCCAGGTTTTGGTGGTCAAACATTTATGGAAGATTCTATTGATAAAATAAAATTCTTTAGAAACTATATTGATAAAAATAAACTAGATGTAAAACTCCAAGTTGATGGAGGTATTAAAACTACCAACGTAGATAAGGTGATAGATGCTGGGGCAGATATCATTGTGTCAGGGTCCGATGTTTTTGGTAAGGATATTAAAAATCAAATAGATAAATATTATGAAATATTTAAACAAAAGTCACTTTAAGCAGTGACTTTTTTCTTTTTATGGGTATGTATATTAAGACTTATTGTTAATAAAAAAGGAGGTAACAATGGCTAAAAAAGAAGATAAAAACCAAGAACATAATTTTAAAAAAGCCCCTCTAACTCCACCGGATTTAGATAAGGTAAAAGAAGTTGCTGATAATGATAAACAAAAACAATTAAATAACCATAAAGTTGATAATAAAGACCAAGCCTTTACTACAAATAAAGGACTAAAAATAGCTGAAGATGAATTTTCTTTAAAAGCTGGAGAAAGAGGACCAACTCTTATAGAAGACTTCCACTTTAGAGAAAAAATGCAGCACTTTGACCACGAAAGAATACCAGAAAGAATTGTTCATGCTCGTGGTGTAGGGGCCCATGGTGTATTTAAATGTACAAAAGATATGAGTGAATACACTAAGGCTGGATTATTTACAGAAGAAGGTAAAGAAACAGCTTTATTTACAAGAATTTCTACAGTAGCAGGTTTTAGAGGATCAACTGATACACCTCGTGATGTACGTGGTTTTGCCTTAAAATTTTATACTGATGAAGGTAACTATGACTTAGTTGGTAACAATATGCCAGTATTCATCATTCAAGATGCAATTAAATTCCCTGACTTTGTTCACGCTGTAAAACCAGAGCCAGATACAGAAGTACCACAAGCTCAATCAGCTCACGATACTTTTTGGGATTTTGTAACTCGTAACCAAGAGTCAGCACACATGACAATGTGGCAAATGAGTGATAGGGCAATACCTAGATCTCTTAGAATGATAGATGGATTTGGTATTCATACTTATAGATTTGTAAATGCAGAAGGAAAAGGAACCTTTGTAAGATTCCAATGGAACCCACATTTAGGAGTTCACTCTAGAGTTTGGGATGAGACTTTAAAAGTTTCTGGTAACGATCCAGATAGTCAAAGAAAAGATCTTTATGATGCTATTGATGAAGGGGATTATCCAGTTTGGGATTTCTGTGTACAACTTCTACCAGAAGAAAAAGAATTTGATTTTGACTTTGATATTCTAGACCCTACAAAAGTATGGCCGGAAGAAGATATTGAAAAAATCAAAATTGGTGAGATCACCTTAAATAAAAACGTAGATAACTACTTTGCAGAAACTGAACAAGTTGCCTTTAACCCAGGTAATGTAGTGCCAGGTATTGATTTTTCAAATGACCCATTACTTCAAGGTAGATTATTCTCATATACTGATACGCAACTAATCAGACTTGGTGGACCAAACTTTGCACAAATTCCAATTAACAGACCAATAGTAGATGTTCACAATAACCAAAGAGATGGATGGCACCAACATATGATTCCAAAAGGCCCTGTTTCTTATATGAAATCAGCTATTGATGACCAATCACCATACTATGCTACACCTGAAGAAGGTGGATATGAACACTACCAAGAAAAAATAGATGCTAGAAAAATTCAAGCTCGTGCAGAAAGCTTTAAAGATCACTTTAGCCAAGCTACAGCATTCTATAAATCTTTAAGTGAAGTAGAACAAGACCACATCAAAAATGCGTTCTCATTTGAACTTTCTAAGGTTAAAAGGCCAGAGATAAGACAAAATGTAGTAGATATGTTTGCCAATGTTGATGAAGACCTAGCTAAAGAAATTGCTAAAAATATAGGTGCTGATACACCAAATGCTGAGAGAGGATTTGACCCAGCAGGTGTTAAACCTACTAAGGAAGCTTTAAAAGTTAGAATGCCAGAATTCTCACAAGAAGATACTATATTTAAGCCAGACACACTAAAAGTAGGTATTTACTCTGATGATGAGGATGACTTTGACTTTAAAGGTCTTACAAAAGCTCTTAAAGATAAAAAAGCAAAACCAGAAATCATCCAAGAAAATTTACAAGATACGAAAGATGGTGTAATGGTAACTCATAGATACGAAACAGTACATCCAGTACTCGAAGATGCTCTTATTGTAGTAGTACCAGAAAAACCAAGCCAAGCCTTTAAGAAAAATGTAGGCGAGTTTGTTAAAGAAACCTTTAAACACTATAAACCAATATGGATTATAGGAGATCCAACAGACATACTTGCTGATGATAAACAAAAGGCTGATGGGGTAATGGTAACAAAAGATGGTAAAGAGATAGATAAATTTATAGAAAACTTAACTAAACAAAGATTCTGGGATAGAGATGGCTCTATCTAGATAAAAAAAGACCACTAGGATAATTCCTAGTGGTTTTATTTTGAATTCAAAATAAAAAAAGCATTCGATTATGCTTTTTGTACTCTTCCAGATTTTAAACATTTAGTACATACATTGATTGATTTTGGAGATCCATCTACTATAGCTCTTACTCTATGCACATTTGGTTTAAAAGTTCTGTTGTTGATTTTGTGTGAGAAAGTTACAGTTTTACCTGCTTTTGTACCTTTACCACAAACTTCGCATACTTTTGCCATATAAACACCTCCTAGCTTTTACAATTAATCTTTATTATTTTACCAATAATTTACTCAAATTACAAATTTTTTTAAAATAAACAAAGATTTTAAATTACGGTATAGTAATTTAGATAGAAAACTTTGATTTAATTTATTAAATCTAGGAGGAAATATGGATTACAAATCTATTTATGAGGGAAAGAGATTTGGCGAATTACTTTTTGACGAACCCTTAAAAGACTACACAACTTGGGGCATAGGCGGTCCTGCTGATGTGCTTATAAAACCAAGTACTGAAGATGAATTAAAAAACTTATTAAAATTTAATTATGAAAATGAAATTTCAACAACAGTAATTGGACTTGGATCAAACTTGCTTATAACAGATAAGGGTATCCGTGGCTGTGTTTTAGTTTTATCTGAAAATTATGATGATATAAGACTAGATGGTACATCAATGACAGTCCTTGCAGGAACTTCTTTAAATAAAGCTGCAGTAACATCAATTGCCAACCACCTAACAGGTATGGAAGAAATATCTGGTATACCTGGAACAATTGGTGGAGCAGTAGCCATGAATGCTGGGGCCTATGGCAGAGAGATAAAAGATGTTTGTGTAAGTGTAAGGGCTTTTGACTTTGAGGGAAATGAATATAATTTTACTAATGAAGAGATGAATTTTTCATATAGACATTCAAAAATATTTGAACAAGACTTGATAGTTTCATCTGCAACCTTTAAGCTTTTACCAGATAGTTTAGATCAAGCAGTTTTAAAATATGAAGATTATACCAATAGACGCGAAACAAAACAGCCTCTAGATAAAAAATCTGCTGGTTCTACTTTTAAAAGACCAGAAGGATCCTATGCGTCAAAGCTAATAGATGAATGTGGCTTACGTGGCTATAGGGTTGGAGACTGCCAAGTAAGTGAAAAACACTGTGGATTTATAATAAATGCTGGTAATGCAACATGTAGTCAAATGCTTGCTTTTATAGAAGAAGTAGCAGCTATAGTTTACGAAAAAACAGGTTTTACTTTAGAACGTGAGGTTAAATTAATCGGAGAATTATAATGAAACTTAAAATAATTACTGGTTTAAGTGGTTCAGGAAAAACTACAGCCCTAAGGGCCTATGAAGATATGGGCTACTATGCTATGGACAATTCCCCGGCATATTTAGTTGAAAAATTTATAGAGCTAAATGAAACCCAAGAAAAACCCATAGAAAAAATGGCTGTAGTTATTGACTTTAGGTCTCATAATTTGGATAGCAATATGTATAAGTCCTTTATATCTTTAAAAGATAAAAATCCTGATACTGAAATACTTTACATCTATTGCAGTGATTCTATAATTTTAAAAAGATATAACGAACTTCGCCGTCCACATCCTTTAGGAGAGTTTGGAAATGTATCTGACGGGATAGCAAAAGAAAAGGAACTATTAAAGGATATTAGGCAAATTTCAGATAGATTTATAGACACCAGTAATTATACAGCTAAAGAATTAAAAAAAGTTATAGAAAATTCTTTAGATAAAAAAGATTCGATGATTGTAAACATACTTTCATTTGGCTATAAAAATGGTATTAGTGAAGACTTTGACTATGTATTTGATATGAGGTTTCTCCCAAATCCTTTCTACATAGATGAGCTAAGGCCTTTAAATGGGACAAATAAAAAACTTAAAGAATACTTGGATGAATTTCCAATCCTTAACCAATTTGAAAGTGATGTCTATAATCTCATAAGCTACCTTATACCAGAATTTAAAAATCAAGGTAAAAACACAGTAACCATAGCCTTTGGATGTACTGGTGGTAAGCATAGGTCAGTTTATATGACTGAGCGTATTTATAAAAAATTAAAAAATGAAAATTACATAGTAATAAAGAAACATAGAGACAAGGAAAAGTGGTGAAATGCAGTATTATAAAAGACTACCTTTAGAAAATATAAAAAATGCAAGAGATTTAGGAGGCGTTCCTACTATAGATGGCAAGGTCACACAATGGAATAAGTTTTTAAGAACTGCAAACCTAGATGATATCAGTGATAGCGAAATAGAGATTTTAAAAGATTATGGGATAGAAACTATAATTGACTTAAGAAGAGAAAGAGAAATTCCTTTTGATAGTATAGAACATAAAAAAATAACTGATAACTTTAACTTTAATAACATATCTCTTGCACCTAATGATGAATTTCGCAGGGAAGAAGTGGAGCAAATAATAAATAGAGAAATATCAATCGGATCAACCTATAGAAATCTTATTGATAATTTCCCAAAAATAAGAGAAATAATGGAAGTTTTTGCAAATACAGATGGGGCAACTTTATTTCACTGCCAAGAAGGTAAAGACCGCACAGGAATTATTTCTATGATTTTAATGGGCCTAGCTAATGTCGGCAGAGCAGATATAATTGCAGATTATGAAGTTTCTGCTGCCCATCTTGGTTATATAGAAAGATATGATGAGGATGAACCGTATTCTGTATTTAGGATAACAAATCCTTATGCTATGAATGAAGCCTACGAATATATTGAAAGAAAATATAAAACATTTGAAGACTATCTTTTATACGCAAGGGTAGGTCAAGTAACAATAGATAAGGTGAAAGAAAAATTAACTAATTAGGTGATGGTATGTCTTTTTCTAAAAGATGCAAAAAAGAAGTACTAAAAAAAGAACCAATAAATCCAGAAGCGGAGCTTTTGTGTGTATTAAATTTTATTGGTTCTATAAGAATATCAAATGGTGGCTACAATATAGTTTTTAAAACTTATTCTAATACAGAGGCCAGATATATTTACAATATTATAAAAGATGCTTATAACTATTCGTCAGTCTTTGAGATAAAAGACTTGGCTAATGGAGATAGGCTATTTACTGTACTTATAGATAATGACCCAATTTCTGAAGAAATTATGAAAAAAAGTAATGAATTTTTTATAAATAATTCTGCTGATTTAGAAGATGTACCCTTTGAGTATATTAAATCATTTTTAAAGACTTCCTTTATTTTTAAAGGATCTGTTAATGATCCTCAAAGGGGATATAATTTAGAAATTTCTACTGCAGATAAAGAAAGTGCAGACTTAGTCAAAAAATCTATGGAGGTCTTTGAACTAAATCCTAAGATAAATATAAAAAAAGACTGCCAAGTAGTCTATTTAAAGGATAGTGACAAGATTTCAGATTTTTTAGCAATTATTGAGGCAAATAAGTCACTTTTTGAACTAGAAAATGTTAGAGCTATGCGTTCTATAAGAAATGATATTAATAGGCAAACTAACTTTGATAAGGCAAATATAGATAGGACGGTAAATGCATCTTTAAAGCAAGTAGATGCTATAAATCTCTTAATAAAGCAAAATGAGTTTTATAAGTTAGCTGATGACATGATAGAAATTGGTGAGCTAAGGCTTGCTAATCCATACGCATCTATAGAAGAACTAGGGGCAATGGTAGACCCGCCTATGAGCAAATCAAAGGTAAATTATAGGTTACAAAAATTTATAAAAATGGCTGAAGATTTGTTATAAGCAAATCTTTTTAATTGGAGAAAAATAATGGAAAATAAGTTTACTCACTTACATGTGCATACTGAATATTCTTTGCTAGATGGTTTTTCTAGGATAGATCAATTAATTGAAAAAGCCAAGTCATATGGCATGGATTCCCTTGCCATAACCGATCATGGGCAAATGTATGGGGTAATTGAGTTTTATAAAAAAGCTACAGCAGCTGGTATAAAACCAATTATTGGCTGTGAAGTTTATATAAGTGAAAAAGACCATACCTTAAAAGATCCTAGTAATAAAAGATATTACCATTTAATTTTATTAGCTAAAAATAATAATGGCTATCAAAATCTTTTAAAAATAGTTTCTGAGGCTTATGTGAATGGATATTATTATAAACCGCGTGTGGATCTTGATTTTATAAAAGATTACTCAGAAGATATCATAGCCCTAAGTGCTTGCTTAAGTGGGGAAGTCAACCAAAGAATTTTAGAAAATGATATAGAAGGAGCCTATGAGACTGCAAAAAAATATGCAGAAGTATTTGGTAAGGAAAACTATTATTTAGAATTACAAAATCATGGTCTGCCAGAGCAAAAAAGGGTCAATGAAGTCTTAGTTAAAATGCATGAAGATCTAGATATAGAACTAGTAGCTACAAATGATGCCCATTATATAAATAGGGAAGATAGCTACTACCAGGATGTTTTATTATGTATACAAACAGGAGCTCTTTTAAAAGATGATGATAGGATGAAGATGCCATGTGATGAATTTTACCTAAAATCACCTGATGAAATGCATGCTATTTTTAAAAATTATGAAAGAGCCATTGAAAATACTAATAAAATTGCCGATATGTGCAATGTTGAAATAGAATTTCACAATCCCCACTTGCCATATTTTTCAAAATTACCAGATGGTATGACGAATCTAGAATATCTCACCCAATTAGTTGATGATGGACTTGCTAGAAAATATGAAAATGTAGATGAAGAGATCAGAGCCCGTGCTATGAAAGAAATAAATGTAATCAATAGTATGGGTTATATAGATTATTTCTTAATTGTTTGGGACTTTGTAAGATTTGCTAGAGAACATGATATAGCAGTGGGGCCTGGCCGTGGATCTGCTGCTGGATCTTTGGTTTCTTATGCCCTTGATATAACTCAGATAGATCCTTTAAAATATAATCTTATTTTTGAGAGATTTCTAAATCCAGAAAGAGTTTCTATGCCTGATATAGATATCGATTTTGACTATGTTAGACGTGATGAAGTTGTAGAATATGTAAACGAGCTATATGGCCGTGACCACGTTTCTCAAATCATAACCTTTGGTAGGATGCAGGCTAGAAATGCCATCCGTGATGTAGGTCGTGTATTAGATATTTCTTATGGCAAGGTAGATAAAATAGCAAAATTAGTACCTGCTGTAATTAATATGACCCTCGACCGCGCATTAGAAGAGTCAGATAAGTTTCGCGAAGTCTATGAAAATGATGCAGAAAGTAAAAGGTTAATAGATACTGCAAGAAAAGTAGAAGCACTTCCTCGCCATACATCCATCCATGCTGCAGGGGTTGTTATGAGTAAGGAAATACTTACCGATATTGTTCCTCTAGCCTTATCAAATGACCAAGTGGTAACTCAATTTAATATGACAGAGATAGAAGAACTTGGCTTATTAAAAATGGACTTTTTAGGACTTCGTAACCTTACAGTTATCAAAGATACTATCAAAGATGTAAAAACAAATCATGGTGTAGAGGTTGATATAGAAGACATAGATGAAAACGATCCGAATATTATAGATCAATTTAACAAGGCGAAAACTATTGGTCTTTTTCAATTTGAATCTCCAGGTATGAGAAACTTCCTTAAAAACTTAAAACCAACAGTTTTTGATGACTTGGTTGCAGCAAACTCACTTTTTAGGCCAGGGCCAATGGATGAGATTCCAACCTACATCCACAATAAAAATCACCCAGAAGATGCTACATTTATAGATGAAAAATTAAAGCCTATATTAGGAGTTACTTATGGGATTATTGTCTACCAAGAACAGGTAATGCAGATTGTTCAGCAACTTGGAGGATTTTCTCTAGGAGAAGCTGACAATCTAAGACGAGCGATGAGTAAGAAAAAAATGGACATCATGGAAGCGAATAGAGAAGTTTTTGTCCACGGTAAAGTAGATGAAAACGGAGATATTTTAGTCCCAGGTTGTGTGAGAAATGGTGTCAGTGAGGCAGCTGCTAATAAAATCTATGACGAGATGATTTCTTTTGCAAAATATGCCTTTAATAAATCTCACTCTGCGGCCTACTCATTAGTAGCGGCCCAAACAGCATATCTAAAATACTATTATTCAGAAGAATACATGGCAAACCTTATTTCTTCTGTTATGGACAGTGCTTCAAAACTATATTTATATGTAAGTGAAGCAAAATCTATGGGCATAGAAGTAATTGCACCAGATGTAAACTTATCTTATCAAAAGTTTTTTGCTAAAGATGGCAAAATTATATTTGGTTTATCAGGAATTAAAAATCTTGGTATAAACTTTATAGGTGCAATTATAGCAGCTCGCGAAAGTGATGGGGAATTTTTAAACTTCAAAGATTTTTTAGAAAGAGTAGAAGCCTATGATAGTAGAGCGCTAAATAAAAAAGGTTTAGAATCTTTAATTAAGGCAGGAGCCTTTGATAGTATGGGTTACGCTCGTTCAAAACTTATGGCAGTTTATGAAAAAGCTATGGCAAATATCCACGAGGGCCAAAAAGTAAATGTAAAAGGACAAATGAATTTACTAGACATGGCTGATGAAAGTTCAAATCAAACCAGCGATATAACTTTCCCAGATATTAGCGAATATCCAAAAAATGTAAAACTATCTTTGGAAAAAGATGTGCTAGGTTTTTACATTTCAGACCATCCGTTAAGTGAGGCCAGTGATAAATTAAAAAATACTATTAGCTTTAGAACAAACTATAAGGAGGATCTAACTGAGCCACAGATAGCAAATTTAGATAATAGATTTGTAAGCATGGCAGGAATTATCACTAGTAAATCCGAAATAATGACCAAAAAAAGAAGCCTAATGGCTTTTGCAAATATAGAAGATCTCTATGGGTCAATAGAAATGGTAATTTTCCCAGAAACCTATAAAAAGTATAGAAATTTAATTGAAGATGACAAAGTAGTCCTTGTTAAGGGTAAATTACAAGTGGACGATGATGATGTAAAATTATTATCCCAAGAATTTATAGACTTAGAAAACATGGATTTTAGAACCCTATACTTAAAAACTAATTATAACGAGTATAATAATTTAAGAGAAGTGCTAAAGGATTGTTGGGGAGAAACCCCAGTTGTGGTTTACTTTGCAGACCGCAATAAATCCTTTAAGCTTGATAAAAGGCTGTGGGTAGATGCTAGCAGCCAAAATATAGAAAAGTTAGAACAATTTTTAGGAAAAGAAAATGTTAAGTTAGAATAAGGAGTTTATATGAATACTATAGGTATTTTAACTAGTGGTGGCGATGCGCCTGGTATGAACTCAGCTATAAGAGCAGCAGTAAGATCTGCCCTAAATAATGGCATGAGGATAAAGGGCATCAGAAATGGATACGATGGTCTAATGAAAGGTGATATATATGAAATGAATGTATCATCAGTTGCTGACATTATCCACAAGGGTGGTACTATTCTAGGGACAGCAAGATCTACAGATTTTACCACTAAAGAAGGCCAAGAAAGAGCTGCACAAATCTTATCTGATTACGGAATTGAAGGATTAATAGTTATTGGTGGAGATGGATCCTTCAAAGGGGCTAAGGCTTTATCAGATTTAGGAATAAAAACCGTAGGTATACCAGGGACTATTGATAATGACATGGGCTATACTGATTTTACAATCGGATTTTTTACAGCTATGGAAACAGTAAGTGATGCTATAGGAAAACTTCGTGATACATCAAGCTCCCACGGTAGGGCAGTTGTAGTAGAGGTAATGGGTAGAAACTGTGGGGACCTTGCCCTATATTCAGGTCTAGCAGGTGGAGCAGAATCAATAATTGTTCCTGAACATGATTTTTCTATGGATGATATAGTAGAAAAAATGGAACATGGTAGAAAAAGAGGAAAACTCCACCACCTTATAACACTTGCAGAAGGAGTTGGAGACCCATATTCTATTGCCAAAGAACTAGAAGAAAAAACTGGTATAGAAACAAAAGTAACTGTCCTAGGGCATGTACAAAGAGGGGGCTCACCATCAGTTGTAGATAGATTATTAGGATCGACAATGGGAGCGCGTGCTGTAGAATTATTATCAGAAGAAAAAACAAATCTTGCTATTGGATATGTAGATGGCGAGCTTATTGAGGTGAGTATAGAAGATGCAGTCAATACAAAATCTCAATTTGATGAACACCTATACCAATTAGCAAATAACTTATCAAAATAATTAGTAAAGGAGTTAATAATGAATCAAGTACCAGATATTCTTAAAAAAACCAAAATAGTTTGTACTATAGGACCTTCATCTGAATCACCAGAAATCCTTGAAGAACTTATAAATAGTGGAATGAATGTTGCAAGACTAAACTTCTCCCACGGTACCCATGAAGAGCATCTTGCAAAAATAAAATCTATTCGAAAAGTAAGAAGAAAACTAAATGCTCCAGTTGCAATTATGCTTGATACTAAGGGTCCGGAAATTAGAACAGGAAACTTTAATGTAGATGAAGTTTATCTAAAGCCAGATGACGTATTTACCCTAACAACTCGTGATGTGGAGGGTACTGAGGATATAGTTTCTGTTTCTTACGAAGGACTTCCAAATGATGTAGAGGTAGGATCAAATATTTACATTGATGATGGTCTAGTCCAATTAGAAGTAACAGATATAATAGATGGCACAGATGTAGTTTGCAAAGTGCTAAATACTGGTATTTTATCAAACCATAAGGGAGTTAACCTACCAGGTAGTAAAACAAATTTACCATCTCTTACTCCAAAAGATATTGATGACATTAAATTTGGTATAGAAAATGATATAGACTTTATAGCTGCATCTTTTGTCCGTAAAAAAGAAGACGTTTATGATATAAGAAAAGTCCTAGAAGACCATGGTGGAGATCACATTAAAATTATTTCTAAAATTGAATCCCAAGAAGGTGTAGATAATATAGAAGAAATTATCGAAGCATCTGATGGAATCATGGTAGCTCGTGGTGACCTAGGTGTAGAAATTAGAACAGAACTTATCCCAATAGTACAAAAGGAAATTATTAGAAAAGCAAACAAGGCTGCAAAACCAGTTATAACTGCAACGCAAATGCTTGATTCCATGATTAGAAACCCAAGACCAACTAGAGCTGAAACCACAGACGTTGCTAATGCTATCATCGATGGTACAGATTGTGTAATGCTTTCAGGAGAAACTGCGGGTGGTAAATACCCAGTAGAAGCAGTTCGTACTATGAGAAATATTTGTATCACAACAGAACTATCCGATGACTTTATAGAAAATATATATCAAACAAATATTTCATCATCATTTACTACAACAAATGCTATTGCAAAAAATACCTGTGACCTTGCAGAAACTCTAGATGCAAAAGCAATCATTTCATGTACTGCAAGTGGTAATACATCAAGAGTAATTTCTAAATTTAAACCAAAAACAAACTCTGTTGCAGCAACAACAACAGAAAGAGTAGCTCGCCAATTATCAGTAGTTTGGGGAGTATATCCAATTGTAATCCAAGAGGCGCAAGAAACAGATGAACTTATTGATCGTGCAATCTTTGGAGCAATTAATGAAGGATTTGTTTCAGAAGGAGACCTTACAGTAGTAACAGCAGGTATTCCACTAGGTATATCTGGAAACTCTAACCTAATAAAAGTTCACATTATAGGTGATATTATTACAAGCGGTACTGGTATTGGGACAAAATCAGTTTCAGGAAAAGTATGCCTTGCATCCACTCAAAAAGAACTTGAAGAAAAATTTGAAGATGGTGACATCATAGTTGCCAAATTTACCGATGCAGATATTACCCAATACATCCAAAAAGCAAGTGCAATTGTTACCGAAGAAGGTGGGCTAACAAGCCACACTGCCATTGCAGCAGTTCACTTTAACCTACCAGCCGTAGTAGGAGCTTTTAACATTCGTAATCTTGTAAAAGATGGAGATACCATAACAGTAGATCCAATCGGTGGAGTAATTTATAAGGGAGAAGCAAAAGTTATCTAATGATTATAAAAGACATTAAGATAATTGATATCCTCCAAGATGGCAGGGGAGTTGCCCGTACAGATGGAAAAACTGTATTTGTTGAAAATGCAGTTTACGGTGAAACTCTGGATGCCGAAATAATAGCAGAAAAGAAAAATTTCTTAGAAGCTAGAAAAATAAATACAAAAATAAAAAGTGATTATCAAAGAAAACCTCCATGTCCATATTTTTATGAATGTGGAGGTTGTTCTATAATGGATATCAATTATGAAACCCAAATTGATTTAAAAAAGAACCTAATAAAAAATGCCATAAAAAAATCAGCTGGTATAGTTTTAGAAGATTTAGAAATTATTGAAAGCCAAGAGTTTAGATATAGAAACAAAATCCGCCTACAAGTGGATGAGGCTGGCGGATTAAATTATCTAGAAACATATTCTAAAAAAATGGTAAAAATAGAAGACTGTCTTATAGCCAATAAAAAAATATCTAAAAATTTATCTAAAATCGAAGAAATAAGTGGAGATATAAATCAAAAGTTTGCAGCAAGCATTGAAGAAATATCAATTAGAGCAAGTGAAAATAATATACTATTAAACCTACGAGGAAACTTTGATAATAAGTCTATTGCTTACATAAAAGAAAAATATTCAAATAGCATTTATAGTATTAATCTATTAATTGGTAGAGATTTGATTACCATAAGTGGAGAAGGATATCTAGACTATACAATCGGCCAAAAAGAATTTAAAATAAGTGCCAATGATTTTTATCAAGTAAATGACTATCAGATAGAAAATTTATATGGGATAGCCAGAGAATTTTTAGGTAAAAATCAAAAGCTCCTAGACCTCTACTGTGGATCTGCTACAAGTTCCATGTCAATAAATGATGACCATATAGTAGGAGTAGAGATAAATAGAAACGCTATAGAAGATGCCAAGGAAAATGCAAAAAGAAATAAGCTAAAAGATTATAAATTTATAGCAAAAAATGCCAAATTTATAGATAGTAATTTCATAAAAAAAGAAAAAATAGACGCAGTAACAGTAGACCCACCAAGGGCAGGCCTAGATAAAGATGTAGTAAAAACAATAGCAAATGCCGACATAAATAAAATAGTCTACATATCCTGCAATCCTCAAACACTTGCCCGCGATATCAAGAGATTTATGGATAGAGGATATAAACTAGAAAAAATAAAAGCAGTAGATATGTTTCCACAGACTATGCATGTTGAGACTGTGGTATTGATGACAAGAAAATAAGTATCTACAAGGAGGAAAAATGATAAAAAAAATAGGAATTGTTAGTTTATCTAATGGTGTTTTGGGGGAAAGTTTTATTGAGCATGAAATAAAAATAGGATTAGATAGATTAAATAAGCTAGGAGTAGAAATAGAGTTTTTACCTAATTCTTTGAAAGGTATTGATTTTTTAAAGAATCATCCGGAAGCTAGGGCAGATGATTTGATACTTGCTTTTGAAGATGACACTATTGATATGATTTTATGTACTATTGGTGGAGAAGATACTTATAGATTAGCACCTTATCTGTTCGAAGGGGATAGATTAAAAAATATTGTTAAACAAAAACTTTTTTTAGGCTTTTCTGACTCAACAATAAATCACTTTATGCTAAATAAGCTTGGGATAAAAACATTTTATGGTCAGGCTTTCTTGCCAGATGTGTGCGAACTATCTGCTAGTATGTTAGCTTATACAGAAAAATACTTTTTAGAACTTATAAAAACAGGGAAAATAAATGTGATACATCCTAGTGAAGTTTGGTATGAGGCAAGGGAAGATTTTAGCGAGAAAGCTATTGGAATAGAAATGAAAAGCCATAGTAATACTGGTTTTGAGCTTTTAAGAGGAAATCCTATATTTAGTGGAAAAATTTTAGGCGGATGCATAGAATCAATATATGATATGTTCGATAATTCTAGATTTGAAGATACAGTAGAAATTTGTAGCAAATATGAGTTATTTCCAAGCCTTGAGGCATGGGAGAATAAGATTTTACTTATAGAATCAAGCGAAGAAAAACCAAAACCAGATTTATATAGGAAAATGATACTTTCTCTAAAAGACTACGGAATATTTGATAAATTATCAGGAATACTAGTAGGAAAACCTCAAAATGAAATCTATTATGAGGAGTATAAATCTATTTTATTAGAAGAAATTACCAATAAAGATTTACCTATTGTCTATAATATAAATATTGGACACTCAACTCCAAGATGTATAATTCCTTTTGGGGTAGAAGCAGAAGTAAATGTACGTAAACAAACTATATCCTTTAATTATTAAACAAAATTGAGCTAAACCATGAGCTGTATTTTCCTACTTTAGAATGATTTAGTAAATTATAAGATGTTTATTGATTGGCGTATTCCCAAATACGAGGATTTTGAAAAAAATTAAATTTTATCCATACTGACTTCTCAAGCCATGTGGAGACGGTGATATTGATGTCAAGAAAATAAGATAACAGGCTATAAGATTTTTAAAATAACGGATTTTTGGATTTTTAAGATAAAGTTAGAAGCAATTTTTTTATATTGCATAAATAAATCTTCAATATAGTTGGATAAGAAATGTAATGATGGGATAATATGGTGAACGGCAAAGGTAATAGAAGAATTTATTTAAAAAATACACACTTTCAAGTATTGCCTATTGCTCTAAAAAGGATATTTACAGGAGAATTGCTTGGAAGAACAGAGGAAAAAATCAAACCTTTGGAGATACTGTACAAGATTAACCTATGAAGCAGAAGCATGTTAAACAAGAACCATATACTTGACAAAATCCGACTATTTTAGTAAACTTTAGCTAATATTAAAAGAAAAGGTGGGAAAATTGTGAAATTATTTCTTCAAATGTCTCCTTTGGCAATTGCCAAGGCACAATGTATATGCGGTCAATTTTTCATCGGATATAAAAATTAAATATTTTGAAAGGAGAAATAATGGAAACAATAGTATCCGCTTTATTAGTTTTTGTCTCTACATCAATTGACTACTTAGTTGTTTTGACTATTTTATTCGCCAGTCAAGGCAAGGAAGGCTTGAAATCAATTTATGCAGGACAGTATTTAGGTACAGGACTGCTTGTCCTGGTTAGTCTTATTGCCGCTTACTTTTTAAATTTTATTCCACAAGATTGGATTATAGGACTCCTTGGTCTAATTCCACTAGGTCTTGGTATAAGATCAATTTTTGTGGATGAAGATATTGATGAAGAAGACATAGAGGGAAAAATTACCGGAGATGGATCAAAAATCTTAGCATTTACAAGTTTAACAGTGGCAATGGGTGGAGATAATTTAGGAATTTATATCCCTTATTTTACAGGAAAGAGTTTGATTGAGATTAGTATAAGTCTAGTAATATTTGCTTTAGGGATTTTGATTCTATGCAAATTATCTCAAAGTCTTGCCTCAATTTCTGCTATCGGAGAGATCGTAGAAAAGTACGAAAAAATAATTGTACCAGTAGTGTTTATTGGACTCGGTCTTTATATATTGATTGAAAATGGAACGATTAATTATTTCATATCCCTAATCACAAGTTAATAATCTATTTGTACATTTCAGACCTATTAAAGGAAATCTTTAGTAGGTCTTTTTGTTTACTTAAAATTCTCTATAATGACCGATAAAAGTTATTAAATTTTGTCAAGCTAAAAAGTGATTAGAACTAATAAAATAGGTTATAATAATAAAACAAGACAAAATATTTTAATTATGTCTAAAAGTTTATTAATATTTAGCATTAAAATTTGTTCGGAAGAACCATGAATAACAGAGTAGAAATATTTAGCGATAAGTTTAAAAGTATAAAGTTGAGTTTAATGGGCATTTTCATGACAGTCTTGTCAATGTTTATATTATTATTTGGATTTTCTATAGGCAATATTTTATTTACTATGCTTACAACAATTATTGCTTTATTTGGAATTATATTTTTTTGTGTGACAACATTCTTTTACATTAAAAATATTTTAATAAATAAACCAATCTTAATCCTAGAAAACGATGGATTTTATGACAATCAAGTATATTATCTTTGAAAAATTCTTTAATTAATTGGAACTCAGTTGATAGGATAGAGTTTATGCCTTTAATGAACCAAGGGATGATATCAATATTTTTGAAAGATGAGAAAATGTATTTGGATAAGTTATCATTATTAAAAAAGTCTTTGACCAAAATAAACATTGCAATGGGATATGGAGAAATAACAATTAATATGAATCAAATCCAGAATATGAATGGTATAAAACTGGCTGAAACTATGAACGAATATCTAAATATACACCATAACTAAAAATTTTAACTAAAAAATTAGGAAGATATAGCGCTTATAAAGTTATATTCTATTAATAGAAATATTTTTACCTATTATGGCTAAGTGACTTGATAGATAAAAAGATAGGTTTTTATCAGATACCTCAAATAAAATATGTAAAATTATTTTATTTGTAAACTTATAAAAAAATATCAGCATAAAGGTTAAAATCTTTATGCTGATTAGTCTGATAATATATACTTTAAAATCCTAAATAAAATATAGCAAATAATGCAGCTGCAATAGCACCAAGATAAGGAGCTATTCCTGGAACTGTTAAACCATATTGCCAGTCATTATCCGTTTTATTTTTAATTGGTAATAATGTATAAGCTAATCTTGGACCTAAGTCTCTAGCAGGATTCATTGCAAATCCTGTAGGACCACCTAACCCCATACCAATTGCCCATACTAGTAATCCAACACCTATTGGTACAAAGTCTGGTTGATTTTTAACAAGTCCTAGTATAGATGATAGAAAAATAAAGGTTGCAAAAAATTCTACAAAAAAGTTTCTAGGGATGCTTCTATGGATAGGATTTGTAGAAAATATATTTCTTATTTTTACTGGATCTATATCTAGAGAAGCATCAAATTGATCTTTATATAATACATAACAAATAAGAGCTCCTACACATGCCCCTAGACATTCAGCTATAACATAAGGAATAAAGTAAGACCAAGGAATAAGACCAATAATTGCTTGTGTTAACGCCATAGCTGGGTTTATACATACATCTCCAAATACTGAAAGTACTATAGTTATACCAAATCCCCATGTAGTTATGGCAAATAAGTGTCCTGAACCTTGGTATTTGGTTTTATTAAGTACTTCGTCACAATGAACGCCCACCCCGAAAATTATCATAAGGGCAGTTCCTAAAAATTCTGCTATTAATTTTGAAAGCATCTTATCTCCTTATATATTTACTTTTCAACTACTACGCCTAAACCATCTGGAATAACAACAACTTTTGCATCTTTGCCCATGATTTCATAGGCTTTTTCTATTCCTTCATCCATGGTTCTTGCAAGTTGCATGTGCATGTCAGTTACAAGCTTTTCATCTACTTGGTCAGATACCATTATTACATGATAGTGTGAAAGAATACGTGCAAAAATTTGAGCAGTCCATTGATCTGGTAAAGTTTCTAGTCTTGGAGTGTTAGCGGCTAATTCTTCAAATTCTCTAGGATCTTTTACATCGGCAATATTGTGGTAGAAACCTTCACCACCATGACCATCACCACATGCACAACAACAGATAATAACTCCACCTTCTTTTACTGTTGCTTCTGCAGCAGTCATACCTTTTACAGCTTGGTATATATTTTGATCAAGAGGAGCACCACCATTTGTTGTAATAGCAATATCACAGTCAATTTTTTTAACGCTAGCTAGTTCTCGAACAAAATCACAACCTACCTTATGAGCTTGTTCCATATCACCAGCAAATGAACCGATAATTTCATGTTTTCCATTCAATACAACATTAACTATAAATGCAAGTTTTGCAGTCCTTGCTGCGTAAACCATATCTTCATGGATTAAATTATGGCTTAAATTTCCAGGTCTTGAATTTTTATCTTCTATAAATTCACCACTATGGTTAGCCATGATAGTTTTATAAGAAGCAATACCTGGTAAAACAGATTTTCTTCCACCAGAGAATCCTGCAAAAAAGTGAGCTTCTATAAAACCTTCAGCAATTAAAAGATCACATTCCGCAGCAATTTTGTTAATTATGCAAGCTCCACCGCTTGGTAAAGTTCCAATTTGTTTCATTGAACTATCATCAGTTGATACATGCATTACAATTTCTTCGTTATCAACAATTTCTTGTCCATATTTACTTATTAATTCTTCTCTAGTTGATGGACGATGGAATCCTGTAGCTACCAGAATACGTATGCGAGCATCTGGATTAGCTGAGCGTATTCTTCTTAATAAAATAGGTGTAATTATTTTTGAAGGAACTGGACGGGTATGGTCTGAACTGATAATAACTATATCCTTTTTACCTACTACAAGTTCTTCTAAACTCTTTTGTCCAATTGGATTATCTAAAGAGTCTTCTACTATTTGGTCTTGAGGCTTTTCAGGTATATAATTAGTTTGTTTTCCTTCTAATTTACCTGCAAAGTTTTCATCTTTTAGTGCAACTTCCATAGTTGTGTCATCGTAAGGTACATTGATTTTAAACATTTTTACATCTCCTAATCATATGTTATTAAATCTTTAGCGAGAATAATTATACGTTAATTTGTAGCAGTGTCAAAACAAAGTTAGATATATTTATATTTTTCTAAAATATAAAACTTTGAAAGGTTTTCCTATTTTTAGCTATAATTATCTATAACTTAAGTTTAGCTTTAACTTATATATGCTAATTTATAAAAAGTAAAGAAATGAGTAAAGGACAAATCTTGGGTAGAGAATATTAATATTTAATGAATAACGTAGGTTGGTAAACATATTTATATGTTTCTGATTTGATCTAAAATAAATTATTATTATTTTGTTATAAAAAGATTTAACAATTTTTAAAAATATTAAAATATTGTAAATATAGAAGAATATATATAAATATTTATTAATAAATATTAGGAATATACAATTTTATATCATTCGCAAAAAGGCTATAAATATAATAAAAATTATGGTTTTTAGGTTTATGAATATAGAGATTTTAATTCGAAATAATATAGGATGAAATTACAGATAACGTTTGTAAAAGAATAAGAAAGCAACTATTAAAATTGATAGGTGCTTTTTAAGTGGGTCGAGCGAATGAAATTAAAGAAAAATCATCTGATACATAGTAAGAAGAACTTTATTAATGAATGGGCTAGTAGTACAAGTGGTGAATAACCATAGTTATAATAGGGGAATGTTGGTGGTAGCCCCTTATATTTACCTTTCGATTGCCAGTTAATATTCAATTATTATATATTTATCTTCTAAATTTTCATATAGTCTTTCTAAAAGATATAATAATTAATCCAATTTTTAAAAAGACTTTTTGCTGTAGATTTCCAACTATAATTTACATTTCCTATACTAGCTGTAGAATTTATATAATAATTTCTGGGTATTTTTGTAGCTAGTCCTTTACTAATATCTCTTACGTATTCATTATGCAAGGTTTCTTTTGAATACTCTAGATGGCCTAGGTTAAAGATAAATTTGCTATCAGCTGATTCTATAAGACTTACTCCGGTTTCTTTATTTTCGACTAAGATTTTTAATTCATCAATAGAAATACTATTTTTTTCTATCTTTTTGTAGCGAGATTGGGGGATGACAAAATGGTCATCAAGTCCTTTAAGTAGTTTAGAATTTACATTCCTTTCATATTCATATATTCCAAAAATCTTATTTTCTACAAAGGTGGACTTTATATTGTAAAAATATTCTAAACTTGCAACAGCTGCCCAGCAGATAAATAGGGTAGATCTAACATTGGTTTTTGCAAAGTCAAAAATCTCTGTTAATTCTTTCCAATAAGCAATATCACTATAGGGTCTATCTTCTACTGGTGCTCCAGTTACTATTAAACCATCATATTTATTGTTTTTTATATCATTTATGGTCTTATAGTATTTATCTAACCTTTGTTGATCGGAGTTTTTGCTTACATAGCTTGCAGTTCTAATAAAATCTACTTCTATTTGATATTCACTAGAAAGGAGCTTTAATAAATTAATTTCTGTTTCTTCCTTGTTGGGCATGAGGTTTACAATGGCAATTTTTATATCTTTTTTATTTTGCTCTTTCGAGTTTTCAATATCTATTGTTAGAATATTTTCTTTTGTAATCAGTCCATCTTCTAGAATAATTGGCATGATATTATTTCCTTTATTTTAAATATGTTTTAAAAAAAAGCCTTCACCCATAAGGGCAAAGACTCACGTTACCACCTTAATTCACTATTAATATGTTCTAATAGTCTCACTTCATTTTTTCCACTAAAATAAAAAGCTTTTTATAAATCCAATAGGCTAGATACTATTCTCTTGATTTGATTTTAATAAAAATATCACAAAAACTAAAACTTGTCAAAGCCGGATAAAATTTAATTGGTTAATACTTGACAATAGTAAAAAACTGGTATAGAATAATCGCAAATATAAAAACAAGGAGGCTAATATGTACTGCATTCATTCAAACAAAAATATGATGATGGGTATGATGCACATGATGAATTCATGGGCAGGCTTTCTTGTACCCAAAAATCGTTAGCGATAAATTTGGGATTAGACTACGAGGAGCCTAGCGGCTCCTCTTTTTTTATGGAATGGAGCTTACTATGATATACCAAGAAAATATAAGGAGCTTCAGGTCCACCCTTTGGGATGAACGAATGTATCTCCTTATAATTTAAAACTGTTTAAAAATGATTAAAATAAGTACACGTTATTAGTAAATATAAAAAACAAAAATTAAGGAGAAATATTATGACCAAAGAACTTAACCAAGCAAAATTTGAAACCCTAGCCCTACATGTTGGACAAGAAGAGCCAGATCCAGCTACAGGAGCCCGTGCTGTTCCTATATATCAAACAACTTCATATGTATTTAAAGATACAGACCAAGCTCAAGGTAGATTTGCCCTAACAGACGCTGGAAATATATATGGTAGATTAACAAATCCAACTGAAGATGTTTTAGAAAAACGTCTTGCAGCCCTAGAGGGTGGTAGTTCGGCTTTAGCTGTTGCAAGTGGTGCAGCTGCTACAGCGTATGTTTTCCAAGCCTTAGCTCAAAAAGGGGACCACATTGTATCGGCAGAAACTATTTATGGAGGAACCTACAACTATTTACGCCACACTTTTCCTGATTATGGGGTGGATACTACATTTGTAGACCCATCTAAAGTAGAAAACTTTGAAGCAGCTATCAAAGAAAATACAAAACTAATATTTATCGAAACTTTAGGTAATCCAAATAGCAATATTATTAACATTGATGAAGTAGCTGCTCTAGCCCACAAACATAACATTCCACTAGTGATAGATAGCACTTTTGCTACTCCATACTTAATTCGACCAATAGATCATGGAGCAGATGTAGTAATTCATTCTGCTACAAAATTTATTGGAGGTCACGGAACTACCCTAGGTGGAATCATTGTAGAAAATGGTACTTTTGATTACGCGTCTTCTGGTAAATTTAAAAACTTATCAGAGCCTAATGAATCCTATCACGGAGTATCCTTTACTGAAGCAGCAGCTCAAGGACCACTAACAACATATATACGAGCAATCTTACTTAGAGATACAGGAGCATCTATATCACCATTTAATGCATTTTTATTATTACAAGGGGTAGAAACACTTTCATTAAGAGTAGAGCGCCATGTAGAAAATGCCCTAAAAGTAGTCGAATATTTAGATAATCACGAAAAAGTGACAAAGGTAAACCACCCATCATTAGAAAACCATCCTGACCACGAACTTTACAAAGAGTATTTCCCAAATGGCGCAGGAAGTATCTTTACCTTTGATGTAAAAGGTGGCGAAGAAGATGCCCGTGCCTTTATAGATAACCTAAAAATATTTTCAAACCTAGCAAATGTAGCTGACGTAAAAAGTCTAGTAATACATCCAGCAACAACAACTCACTCCCAATTAAATGATGAAGAATTAGAAAGCCAAGGTATTGGAAAAGCAACTGTACGTCTATCAATAGGAACAGAGCATATTGATGATATAATAGGGGATATAGAGCAAGCTCTAAATTCTATTTAAAAATAAAAAAAGCATCTATCAACTATGGTAGATGCTTTTATATTAATAAGTTTTGTTCACTATTTATCTCTAATAAAGAACTAATTAGCTTATTCGCTTAGGTATTTTAATTTTTCAATCTGTTCTTCTTTTCCTAGCACTATTAAAATATCTCCTATTTTAAATATATAATCAACGGGAGGATTGAAAACCATTTGGCTGTTTGTATTCTCTTTTATGGCAAGCACAATAAGGCCTGTTTTATTTGGAATCTGGGCTTCAACTAGGCTTATATTTTCAAGATATGATCCTTTTTTAACTACAACTTCTTCTAGGTCTAATTCTACATCACCGATTCTGGTAACTACATCTAAAAAAGAAATTATATTTGGTTTTATCATTAGTGAAGCCATTCTATTTCCACTTATTTCAGCGGCTGATAAAGTTTTGTTAGCCCCTACTTTTAATAATTTTTTGCTACCAGCTTTACTTATAGCATTGGCAATAATATATAGTTCCCTATTAATATTTCTAGCTGTAAGAACGGTTACAATATTATCTACCTCCGTATCTAGGGTTGCGATTAGTCCCTTAGCTTTATTAATACCAGCATGTTCTAGTACACTTTCCTCTGTAGATTGGCCTTCTATTACTAAAATATTATCATGACTGTATTCATCCAAATCTCTAGTCTTATTAGTTATTACAACAAAATCCAAATTGTTTTCTAAAAAATTATCTATAATTACCTCTGCTATTTCTCCAGAACCGCATATTATATAGTGATTATTTAAAGCTGAAATTTTCCTATCCATCTTGCTTCCCTTCCACAAATCTACTAGTTTACCCTCAACAAGCATTGCTACAAATGTAGTAAATGCATATCCTACTATGCCAACTCCTAAAAATATCATCAGTACAGAAAATAGTTCAGACTGGTTATTAGAAATTCCAACTTCACCATAACCTACGGTAGATACAGTTATCACAGTCATATATAGTGCATCTACAAAATTAAGGTCTAATAAATACATATAACCTAGGATTCCAAAACTGATTAAAAGGATAAATGCAATAAAAATAAATTTTAGTTTTTTCTTCTCTTCCATAAGCTTCTCCTTATTATATAGATTATAATATAAATATCAGATTTGAACCATACTAGTTTCAATTATTATTTTTGCTTTCATTTAGTTTTATACTATTTAGTTTTAATAAAATTTTACAAATTATAAAAACTACCTTATAATAATAAATGTAAATTATCAACCTATGGGAGCTTTGTGCTGAGAGGAAGTTTTGACTTCGACCATTAAACCAATCAGGATAATGCCTGCACGGGAATGGAGCATATTTATACTCCTATAAGTAATTTTTAGGAGGTTTTTTTAATTTATGAAATATAAGACACAGATGGAAGCAGCTAAGCATGGTTTTGTAACTGAAGAAATGAAGATAGTTGCAAAAAAAGAAAATGTTAGCGAAGAGTATCTAGTTGAAAAAATTGCCAAAGGTGAGATTGCTATTCCTAGAAATATCAATCACAACTCAATTTCTCCAGAAGGAATTGGTACAGGTCTTAGGACTAAGATAAACGTTAACCTTGGTATTTCTAAAGATATTAACGACCTAGATCTAGAGATGGAAAAAGTTGATATGGCTCTAAAAATGGGTGCTGAATCAATCATGGACCTTTCAAACTATGGAAAAACTCAAGAATTTAGAGAAAGATTAATCGAAAAATCTACTGCAATGATAGGAACTGTTCCTATGTATGATGCAATTGGATTTTTAGATAAGGGTCTAAGCCACATTAAAGCAGAGGAATTTTTAGAAGTAGTTAGAAATCATGCTGAAAATGGTGTAGACTTTGTAACAATTCACTGCGGTATCAACAGAGCCAATGCTGAAATCTTTTTAAGAAACAGAAGAGTAAATGAAATTGTATCTCGTGGTGGATCTTTATTATTTGGATGGATGATGATGAATGATAGAGAAAATCCATTCTACGAATACTACGATGAACTATTAGATATTTTAAGAGAATACGATGTGACCTTATCACTTGGTGATTCACTAAGACCAGGTGGTATCCACGATGCGACTGACCCTGCTCAAATTGCTGAGCTTATCACACTAGGTGAGCTTACAAAAAGAGCTTGGGAAAAAGATGTACAAGTTATTATCGAGGGACCAGGCCACGTTCCAATAAACGATATTGAAACAAATGTAAAATTACAGAAAAAATTATGCCACAATGCACCATTTTATGTTCTAGGACCTCTAGTTACTGATGTGGCACCAGGCTATGACCACATCACAAGCGCTATCGGTGGAGCTATTGCAGCAAGCCATGGGGCAGATTTCCTATGCTATGTAACACCAGCAGAACACTTAAGACTACCAGATGTAAATGACGTAAAAGATGGTATAGTTGCTGCAAAAATTGCAGCCCATGCAGGTGATATTGCAAAACTTAAAGATGCTGATAAGTGGGATCTTGAAATGAGTAAGAGAAGACAAAAAATCGATTGGGAAGGCATGTTTGAACTTGCTATGGATCCTGAAAAATGTAGAGCTTATAGAGCAGCATCAGCACCTGAAGAGGAAGATACTTGTACTATGTGTGGGTCAATGTGCTCTATGAGAAATATGAACCTTATCCTTGAAGGAAAAGATATAACTATATAATAGAAGAATATTACCCAAAATATAAACCCAAGTTTTGCGAAAATGCAGACTTGGGTTTTTTATTTATATAAAATATTGATTATTAATTTTATTATTAGATAATATACTTAAAGTTAAAATTTATTTATCTTTAAAAATAGGATAATGTTAAATTATTTTTTATGAAAGGTTGAGTTATGAAAACAGATATTGAAATTGCAAGAGAGATTGAACTAGAAGAGATTGATGAGCTTTGCCAAAAACTGGGTGTAAAAAACTACGATAAATACGGCAAATACAAAGCAAAGCTAGACCTAGAATATGCAGATAAGAAAAAAGAAGAATCAAAATTAATTTTAGTAACAGCGACAAACCCTACACCAAGTGGTGAAGGAAAAACCACTATGAACATTGGTTTATCAATGGCATTAAACAATATTGGTAAAAGTGCTATTTCAGTTTTAAGAGAGCCTTCCCTAGGACCATCTTTTGGTAGAAAAGGTGGAGCAGCAGGTGGTGGATATAGCCAAGTTTTACCAATGGATGAGATAAACCTGCACTTTACAGGAGATTTTCATGCTATAACATCTGCAGTAAACCTTGTTGCTGCTATTTTAGACAACCACATCTACCAAGGCAATGAAAAAAACATTGATCCAAATCAAATAGTTTGGAGAAGATGTGTAGATCTTAATGATAGGGCGCTTCGTAATATAGTAATAGGCTTAGGTAATAGAACTGATGGGGTAACCCGTGAAGATAAATTTGATATAACTGTTGCTACAGAAATGATGGCAGTACTTTGTCTTGCAACAAGTATGCAAGATTTTAAAGAAAAAGTTAGCAAGATGATCGTAGCTTATGATTATGCAAACAATCCTGTTACGGTTGATGATATCAAAGCTACTGGCTCAGTTGCAGTAATTATGAAAGATGCGCTAAAAGCAAATTTGGTACAAACTACAGAAAATACACCAGCTATCATCCACGGAGGTCCATTTGCAAATATTGCCCACGGTTGTAACTCTTTGATAGCTACAAAAACTGCCCTTGGTATAGCTGATTATGTTGTAACTGAAGCAGGTTTTGGGGCAGACTTAGGTGCTGAAAAATTTAACGATATAAAATGTCGACTAGGTGAACTAAAACCGGATGCAACAGTAATAGTTACCTCTATTAGATCTTTAAAATACCATGCAGGCATGTCTTTAGATGAGCTCGCATCTGAAAACTTAGAATACCTTGAAAAAGGTTTTAAAAACCTTAAAATCCATATCGAAAATATGAAAAAATTTGGTAACAATATCCTAGTAGCTATAAATAAATTTGCAACTGATACAGATAAAGAAATAGAATTAGTTCAAAAGCTCACAGAGAGATTAGGTGTAAAAGCTATAGAAACAACTGTATATGCTGATGGATCAGAGGGTGGGGTAGAGCTTGCTCGTAATTTAGTAGAGCTATGCCAAAATGATAATGAATTTAGATACCTATATGATGAAAAATTATCACCTAAAGAAAAAATAGAAACTATTGCTAAAGAAATTTATAGAGCAAAAGGGGTTGTTTACACAAAAAAGGCTGAAAAAGAAATTAGTAGACTAGAAAGTCTAGGCTATGGTGATTTACCAATATGTGTTGCCAAAACTCCATATTCTCTATCAGATGATCCAAACAAAAATATAACAGTAGATGATTATGAAATCACTATCAGAGATGTAAGAGTAAATGCTGGAGCAGGCTTTTTAGTAGCTTACACAGATAATATTTTAACAATGCCAGGTTTGCCAAAAGTCCCTAACGCATATCAAATTGACCTAGATGAAAATGGCGAGATTGTAGGGTTATTTTAACTTTGTAAAATTTTTTTAATATTTCCACTTGAAATATTTCTAAAATTATTTATAATAGTCTTATATAAAATTTTAAGGGATAGATGGAGGGGTATTATGGATAATAAATGTATCATCAACAATACATTTGCAGCAGAAAGTGTTTTTTCTTGTGTATCATACTCTATCTTTGCCTACATCAAAAAATTAAGATTTAGAATAGCATTAGTTTGCTATGCCTAAAAGAGAACCCAGAAAAGGGTTCTCTTTTTCTTTATTGTTTTAATAGACTAAGGAGGTTGATAGAATTTATTTATGAGCGGTGTAGTAGCAATAAAAACAGATGACTGTATATTTCAAAAACTTTTATATTCATTAAGCTCTATCCAACATAGGGGCCAAGATTCTACAGGAATTATTCTCTCTGATGGATTTAGTTTAAATCGTATAAAGGGAATGGGCCTTGTTAATGAGGTCTTTAGAGAAACTAGCTTAGAAAAAGATAATTACAAAATAGGAATAGGTCATGTGAGAAGCTCTCCTTCTGGCTGCAATAAGGATTACAACATAGAACCTTTAGTAAGCTTTAGTAAAAATCAAGAATTTGGACTAGCCCATGATGGTAATCTAAGCAATTATGATTTGTTAAAGCAAGCATTAGAAGATGAGGGGATCTCCTTTCACACTCAAACTGATAGTGAACTAATCTTGCTTTTACTAGCTAGGTATTTTGAAGGCGATATTATAAAAGCTATTAGAAAAACTATGGAAGTTATAAAGGGCGCCTACTCTTGTGTTGTAACTATGCCTGATAAAATAATTGCTTTTAGAGATTATCATGGATTTAGACCCTTGATGCTAGGAATGAATAGTGATAATGTAGTGGTTTCTAGTGAAAATGCAGCAATAGAAATACTTGATATTGAAGATTATAGGGATTTTGAGCCTGGAGAAATTATTGTAATAGATGATGAGGGGGTACATTCCTATCCAGCAGAAAAAGAAATATCTAAAAAACACTGTGTTTTTGAAAGTGTTTATATAGCAAGACCGGATGCAAATGTCGAAAATGTAAACTCTTATATGTTTAGAAGAAGATGCGGTGAAGTTTTATACAGGCAAGCTCCAGTAAAGGCTGATTTGGTTTGTCCGGTGCCAGATTCTGGTACACCATCTGCTATAGGGTTTGCCCAAGAATCTGGTATACCATTTGCAGAAGGCTTAGTAAAAAATAGGTACATGGGTAGGACATTTATAAAACCTAGTCAAAAAGAAAGAGATTTAGCAGTAAAATTAAAACTTAGCCCCCAAAAGTCTGTAGTTGATGGTAAAAGTATAGTTTTAGTAGATGATTCTATAGTGCGTGGTACAACTAGTGCAAAGCTTATTCAAAGAATGAGAAAAGCTGGAGCCAAAGAAGTGCACTTTAGAGTAACATCACCACCATTTATGTATCCTTGTTATTATGGGGTAGATACGCCAGATAGAAAAAATCTTATAGCAGCAAATTTAAGTAAGGAAGAAATTAGAAAGCAAATAGGGGCGGATAGTTTAGAATTTATAGACCTAGACAGTATGCTAAATCTTTTAGAAAACAAAGATAATTACTGTAATGCTTGCTTTACAGGAGATTATCCAGTAAAAAAGGATGAAATATGAATCTAGCAGTTTTTATATCAGGAGGCGGGAGCAATTTTAAAGCATTATTAGATGCTCAAAATTCTGGTTTTTTTGATAGTAAAATAAAATATGTTGTTGCTAATAAAGATGCAGCTGGTCTAAAATATGCCAGAGATAATAATATAGATTATTTAATAAGCAAAGATGAAGATGAGATAATAAAAAATCTAAAAGAGTATGATATTGATCTAATAGTACTAGCAGGCTATCTGGTAAAAATTAGTAAAAAAATCCTAGATGAATTTACAGTTATCAATATCCATCCATCCTTATTGCCAAAATATGGAGGCAAGGGATTTTATGGAATGAATGTCCACAATGCAGTTTTCGAAAATAAAGAAAAGATAAGTGGAGTTACAGTACATTTTGTAAATGAAAACCTAGATGAGGGTAACGTCATCTTGCAAAAAGAAATAGATATAAGCAAATGCCAAAGTGCAGAAGAAATAAGCAAAGAAGTTTTAAAGATAGAACATCAGACATTAAAAGAAGTAATAAAAAAATTGGAGGAAGATGAGTGCGAGCATTAATTTCAGTAACAGATAAGACAGGTATTGAAGACCTTGCAAAGGGTTTAAGTGATTTAGGCATTGAAATTGTATCTACAGGCGGTACATACAAAAAAATAAAAGAGAGTGGTGTAGATGTTATCGAGATAGATGAGATTACAAATTTTCCAGAAATCTTAGAAGGTAGAGTAAAAACACTTTCTCCATACGTTCATGGTGGTATTCTTTATAAAAGAGATGAAGATAGCCATGTAAAAACAGTAAAAGAACATAATATCAAGCCAATAGATATAGTTGTGGTAAATCTTTATGAATTTCAAAAAGCTTTAGAAAAAGGAAACCCAGATGAAATTATAGAAAATATCGACATTGGTGGACCTTCAATGGTAAGATCAGCTGCAAAAAATCACAGAGATGTTTTAATAGTAACTGATCCATCTGACTATAATGAGCTTTTAGAAAGAATTAAAAATAATGATATAGACTTATCATACAGACAAAAACTAGCTATGAAAGCTTATAACCTAACAGCTTTTTATGACTCAGTAATAGCAAGATACTTCTCAGAATTAACAGGAGAAGAAGCAAAATACAAGACTTATGGTTTTGAAAAAGAAAGTGATTTAAGATACGGAGAAAATCCTGGCCAAAAAGCAGCTCTTTACAATGACCCATTTGTAAAAGGTTTAATGGATAATATGGAAGTTATCCATGGTAAAGAAATGAGCTATAACAACTACAACGACTTAAATCCAGCTATAGAACTTGCTCAAGAGTTGGGGGAAAATGCAGTAGTAGCACTTAAACACCAATCACCATGTGGGGTTGCTCAAAGAGAATCAATTTACGAATCATACATTAAAGCCTACGAATGTGATAGCCAATCAATCTTTGGTGGAATTGTTGCAGTAAATGGCATAGTGGATAAAAAAACAGCAGAAGAGATGAACAAAATCTTCCTTGAAATTGTTGCAGCAAGAGACTTTACAGATGAAGCCTTAGAAGTATTAACTCAAAAGAAAAATGTAAGATTAGTAAAAGTAAACTTTGATAATGAAACTGTAAAAGAAGAAATCAGATACCTAAACGGAAAAGTTCTTATCCAAGGCAAAGACTTTGGTAAAGATGAGTTAGAAATAGTAACAGATAAAAAGCCAACAGAAGCTGAAATCAAAGACCTATTATTTGCTCAAAAAGTTGTAAAGTATGTAAAATCTAATGCAATCGTAGTAGCAAAAGATATGCAAACTTTAGGATGTGGAGCAGGTCAACAATCTAGAATTTGGGCTTTAGAATCTATAAAAGATCACTTTAAAGATAGAGACTTTACTGGAGCTGTTATGGGATCAGATGCATTTTTCCCATTCCCAGATACTGTAGAGCTTGCTCATAAAATGGGCATTAGCTCAATTATCCAACCAGGTGGATCTATCAAAGATCAAGACTCTATAGATAAGTGTAATGAATACGGCATGTCCATGGTATTTGGTAAGTCACGTCACTTTAAACATTAAGGAGAAATTTAGTGAACATATTAATTATTGGTTCAGGTGGTAGAGAGCACGCTTTAGGCAAAAAAATATCAAAGAAAGATAGAAATATATTTTTTGCACCAGGCAATGGCGGCACAGCTGAGCTCGGTAAAAATATAGATATAAATGTAGATGAAATTGATAAATTAGTGGAGTTTGCAAAAGAAAATAGTATCGACTACACCGTGGTGGGCCCAGAGCTACCTTTATCTCTGGGTATTGTAGATGAATTTGAAAAAAATAACTTTAAGATATTTGGAGTAAATAAAAATGCTGCCAAATTTGAGGCAAGCAAGGGCTATACCAAAGAATTTTTAGAAAAGTATGGAATAAAAACAGCTGCTTATATTAGAACTGAAAGTAAAGATGAAGCTATCCAGTATGCTAAAAATTTATTGGAAACTAAAGGCATAGTTGTTTTAAAAAGAGATGGCCTAGCTGCTGGCAAAGGTGTTTATATTATAGAAGATAAAGAAGAACTAGAAAAAACTATAACTGATATTTTTTCAAAAGATAATGAAATAGTAATAGAGGAATATATATATGGCTTTGAGATGAGCCTACTTTGCCTAACTGACTCAAAAGAAATAATTCCATTGCCAACAAGCAAGGACCACAAAAGAATTAATGATAAAGATTTAGGTCCAAATACAGGAGGTATGGGAACTTATGCTCCAAATGTAGAAGCAGAAGCCTATAAAGATAAAATCGCGGCAGATATTTTACCGAAAATTGTAGAAGGATTTAATCAGGAAAATATCGACTACAGAGGAGTTTTATTCATAGGATTTATGATAAATGAATCTGGTATCTATGTTTTAGAATTTAATGTAAGATTTGGTGATCCAGAAACTCAAGTTGTTTTAGAATTGATAGATAATGATATCTTAGAATTATTAATGGATACATCTGATGCAAAATTAAATGAAGTAAATTTAAAAATAAATGATAAAAAAGCTACTTGCTTAGTCCTAGCATCAGAAGGATACCCAGGAACTTATGAAAAAAATAAAGAAATAAGTTTTGGCGAAGATATACAATCAACCATTTACCATGCAGGTACAAAGGTAGAAAACGGAAAAGTTTTAACTGCTGGCGGCAGAGTTTTAAATATAGTTGCCACAGCTGATAGTTTTGATAAAGCAATAGAAGATGTATATAAAGATGCTAAAAAAATAGACTTTGACGGTAAATACTATAGAAAAGACATAGGGCCATCCGTAAAAAGAGTTTATGTAAGAAGAAAAGATTCTTTTGACTTTGAATCACAAAATCTAAAGACAAAGATAAACAACACCTTGGACATAGACCTAGACGATTTAAAAATATTTAAAAGATATGATATTGAAACAAGTGATAAAAATTTAGAAAAAATATTATATCAGGTTTTAGCAGAAGCACCTATAGATGAAGTATATGCCTTTGAAGATGCGATGAATTTACAAGCTTCATTTAAAAACGCAATTGCTAGCCAATATCTACCAGGCCAATTTAATCCTAGGGAAAAAGGTGTGATAGATACTGCATCTCTTATAATTAATGATGAAAACTTAGAAGTAAAAGCATCTACAGTTTATGAATTATCAAAGGTAAGCGAAGCTGATTTAGTAAAAATAGAAGAATTTTTAATAAATCCAGTTGATTCTCAACAAGTAAGCCTTATTGGCATACCAACAACTTTAAAAACTGAGCATGATAAAAATCTAGAAAATAAAACTTATGATGGTTTTAGAGATTATGATGACAAAGACCTAAGCCTATTCTTAGAAGAAAATGCAATGGCTATGAGCCTAGATGATATAAGGATGGTAAGGGATTACTTTGTTGAAGAAAATCGTGATCCAAACGAAACTGAAATAAAAATCTTAGATACCTATTGGTCAGATCACTGTAGACATACAACCTTTAATACATACTTAGATATTGAATTTGATACAGCTACTCTTTTAGATGAGGCTATTAGAGATTCTTTTGAAAAATATTTACAAATGAGAAGAGTATTAGATATCAAAAAACCTATAAATCTAATGAGTTTTGGTACAATTCTTGCTAAGTATATGAGGGCTAATGATAACTTTGATGACCTAGAAGTATCAAGCGAAATAAATGCTTGTTCTATATATACAAAGGTTAGAGTTTTAAAAGATGGTAAAGAAAGTCTAGAAGATTATCTTTTAATGTTTAAAAACGAAACCCATAACCATCCAACAGAAATCGAACCTTTTGGAGGAGCGTCAACTTGCTTAGGTGGGGCTATCCGTGATCCACTTTCTGGTAGGTCTTATGTTTACCAATCTATGAGATTATCAGGAGCTGCGAATATAAAAGAAGATTACAGCGAAACTTTAGAAGGTAAACTTCCCCAAGCAAAAATCACCTATGAAGCAGCTCAGGGTTATTCTTCCTATGGTAACCAAATAGGACTTGCTACAGGCCTTGTAGATGAGTTTTACCATGAAGGTTATAAAGCAAAACGCATGGAGTGTGGAGCAGTTATGGCTGCAGCTCCAGCAGAAAATGTAAAAAGAATTGATCCTGCTCCAGGAGATATAGTAATTCTTCTTGGAGGAAAAACTGGCCGTGATGGAGTAGGTGGAGCAACAGGTTCATCAAAATCTCATAATATAAGCTCTATTGAAACAGAATCAGCTCAGGTACAAAAGGGAAATGCACCAGAAGAACGTAAAATCCAAAGACTGTTTAGAAATCCAGAGGCTGCCAAGCTTATTAAAAAATGTAATGACTTTGGAGCAGGTGGAGTAGCTGTTGCTATTGGTGAACTTGCTGATGGAATTGATATTTATCTTGATAGAGTTCCACTAAAATATAAGGGATTAAAACCATTTGAAATAGCCTTATCAGAATCACAAGAAAGAATGGCCGTAGTAATTTCAAAAGATGATAAAGAAAACTTTATGAACTTAGCTTGTGAAGAAAACTTAGAAGCAACAGAAGTAGCGACTATAACTGACAATAATACTATGACCATGTACTATAAAGATGAAGTTATAGCTAAAATTTCTTATGATTTTATAAATACAAATGGTGCTGATAGATATGCTGATGTAAAAGTAGTAAGCGAAGATATCCCAACTATATTAACTGATAAAAATAATGATCCAAGCAAATTCTATGAAAAAGTAGAATCACTAGATGTAGCATCTAAGAAAAACCTGATAGAAATGTTTGATTCATCAGTCGGAAAAAATACAGTGCTTAACCCATTAGGTGGAAAAAAATTATTAAATCCATCTCAAGTTATGGCAGCAAGACTTCCAGTTGATCAAGGAGTTTCAAATACTACTTCTATAATGACCTATGGATTTGACCCATATTTATCATCTGAAAGTCAATACTTAGGTGGCTACTATGCAGTAGTTGAATCTATATCAAAACTAGTAGCTATTGGATCAGACTTAAAACAAATAAGACTAACTTTCCAAGAATTTTATGAAAAAATGGATAGTAAAGAGGCTTGGTCTAAGCCGTTAAAATCACTATTAGGTGCTTTTGAAGTAACAAATCACTTCTCCATGCCACCAATAGGAGGTAAGGATAGTATGAGTGGGACATTTGAAGATATAAAAGTACCACCAACACTTATATCCTTTGCAGTTACTACTGAAGATGTAGAAAATATTATTTCTAATGATTTAAAGGGTGAAGGTAAGCTTGGACTTATAAAAACATCTTATAAAAAAGATGGAACTCTTGATTTAAAAGAATTAGAAAATAATTACCAAAGTCTAATAAAAGATATCAGAAACGGCAATGTTATCTCAGCTATAGCTTTAGACAGAAAAGGACTTTTAGCAAATATTTATGAACAGGCTATTGGAAACACTGGATTTACTTTAGATTATGATAATCTTTATAATCCTATGTATGGATCCTTTGTTGTAGAATACAAAGATGACCGTGACTTTATAGAAAACATTGGAAGCTTTTCTGACGATATTATTGTAAATGGTGAGAAATTGGATGAGGATAATTTATCTTATTCATATATTCACAGTCTAGATGAAGTTTTCCCTGGCTATGAAGAAGTAGAATATCAACAACTAGAAACCGAAAAAGTTAATAGAAAATTAAAATCAGACAAACCAGTAGATAAGCCAAGAGCAATTATACTTGCTGCCCCAGGAACAAACTGTGAATGGGATACCCAAGATGCCTTTAGAAAAGCTGGGGCTGATACAGAAATTTTAGTCTTTAAAAACCAAAATGAAAAAGATATAGAAGAATCTATAGATAGACTGGATAAAGAGATTAGAAAATCTCAAATCTTTGTAATTCCAGGTGGATTCTCCCTAGGAGATGAACCAGATGGGTCAGCTAAGTTTTTAGCAAATATATTAAGAAATGAAAAGATTGCCCAAGCTATAGATTACCTATTAAATAGAAATGATGGATTAATTTTAGGTATTTGTAATGGCTTCCAAGCCTTGGTAAAAACAGGATTGCTTCCTTATGGAGAAGTTCTAGTACCAAATGATAATGACCCTACCCTTACAAATAATACCAGCTCCCGCCATATAGCAACATTTGTAAATACAAAAACTCTTACAAATAACAGTCCATGGACTATGGGAGTAGATTTAGAAAGAACTCATAGAATTCCAATATCCCACGGTGAGGGAAGATTTATAGTAAATGAAGAGAAATTACAAGAATTATTAGAAAATGACCAAGTATTTTCAGTTTATGAAACTTCTCCAAATGGATCAAACTATAATATAGAAGGAATTATATCAAAAGATGGTAAAATTTTAGGAAGAATGGGCCATGCTGAAAGAATAGATGAAAATCTATTTAAAAATGTATACGATGTAAATAGAGAAAATATATTTGAAAATGCCGTTGAATATTTTAGAAAGGATGTATAATGCAATTTTTAGGAGATGCACTAACTTTTGATGATGTGTTATTAATACCAGGACCATCAGAAGTTTTACCAAACCAAGTAGATACAACTACTTATCTAACTAAAAAAATTAAATTAAATATACCAATGATGTCTGCTGGTATGGATACAGTTACCGAATCACAAATGGCTATAGCTATGGCAAGACAAGGTGGTATAGGAATTATTCACAAAAATATGCCAATAGAAGAACAAGCCAGACAAGTAGATGTAGTAAAAAGATCAGAACATGGAGTAATAACTGATCCTTTCTATCTACATCCAGAAAATATATTACAAGATGCTCTAGATATTATGAATAATTATCGAATCTCTGGTGTACCTATTGTAGATAAGGATATGTATTTAAAAGGTATTCTTACAAATAGAGATGTAAGATTCCAAGATGACCCAAATGTAAAAATTGATGACATCATGACCAAGGAAAATCTTACTCTAGGTTATGAAGGTATCAAAATGCAAGAAGCCATAAAATTAATGGAATCTGCCAAAGTAGAAAAACTTCCAATAGTAGATGGCGATAATAAGCTAAAGGGCCTTATAACTATAAAAGATATCGAAAAGTCAAAACAATATCCAAACTCAGCTAGAGATGAAAATAATAGACTATTAGTAGGGGCTGCTGTAGGCATTACTAATGATATGTTTGATAGAGTAGAGGCTTTAGTAAAAGCAAATGTTGATGTAATTACAGTAGATACTGCCCACGGTCATTCTAAAAACGTAGTTGCTGCAATAAAAGATATCAAAGAAAAATATCCAAACCTACAAATAATAGCAGGAAATATTGCTACAGCTGAAGCTGCCAAAGATTTAATAGAAGCTGGTGCAGATGCTATAAAAGTAGGAATTGGCCCAGGATCAATTTGTACAACACGTGTTGTAACAGGTATTGGTGTACCTCAAATAACTGCAATTATTAATTGTGTTGAAGAAGCTAAAAAACATGATATACCAGTGATAGCAGACGGTGGTATTAAATATTCAGGTGATATCACAAAAGCCCTAGCTTGTGGTGCTTCTGTAATAATGGCAGGTTCCCTATTTGCAGGTACTGAAGAATCACCAGGAGAAACTATTCTTTTTGAAGGTAGACAATATAAAGAATACCGCGGTATGGGATCTCTTGCAGCTATGAAAGATGGTTCAGGTGATAGATATTTCCAAACAAACACTAAAAAATATGTTCCAGAAGGTGTAGAAGGTAGAGTAGACTACAAAGGACCAGTTGGAGAAGTAGTCTACCAATTACTAGGTGGTTTAAAATCTGGTATGGGTTATGTAGGGAGCAAGGACTTAAACGAACTTTATGAAAAAGCAAAATTAGTTAAAATTTCCCCAGCTTCTTTAATTGAAAACCACCCACATGATATTACAATTACAAGAGAATCACCAAACTATACGAAAAGATAGGAGATAAAATGACAGACATTCGAGTTATAATGGGCTCTGCTTCAGATGTAGAGATAGCAAAAAAAGTTACAAAAATTTTAAAACAATTTGAAATAGATTATGAAGTTTCAGTAATTTCTGCCCATCGCGCCCTAGATGTATTAGAAGAAACTATGGCAAAAGATGATGCGAAAGTTTATATAGGCATTGCTGGTATGGCGGCCCACCTAGCAGGAGTTATGGCAGGTATGACAATAAAACCTGTCATAGGCATTCCAGTTGGGGGTTCAAATACTTCAGGACTTGATGCACTTTTATCAATGGTACAAATGCCAAAGGGAGTACCAGTTGCAACAGTTGCTATTAATGGTGGAGATAATGCTGCTCTTTTAGCAATTCAAATCCTAGCTCTATCAGATGAAAACTTAGGACAGAAGCTAAAAAATCATAAAAAAGAAATGCTAGATAAAGTTATTGAAGATGATCAAAATCTTGAGGAAATATAATGGCAAAACTCACTTATAAAGATGCCGGTGTTGATAAAGAAAAAGGCTATGAAGAAGTAGAGCTTATAAAACAAATAGTAAAGAAAACTCATGGTAGTGAAGTATTAGCAGATATCGGTGGTTTTGCTGGAGCCTTTGCTCCAAACCTAGAGGGTATTAAAAATCCTGTACTAATTAGTGGTACAGATGGTGTAGGTACAAAAATAAAACTTGCCATGGATATGGATAAGCATGACACAGTAGGTATAGATTGTGTTGCCATGTGTGTCAATGACATTATCTGCCAAGGAGCAAAACCATTATTTTTTCTAGACTATATTGCAACAGGAAAACTAGATCCAAAAAAAATGGCAGACCTTGTTAGTGGTATAGCTGATGGATGTAAAGATTCTGATGCTGCCCTAATAGGGGGAGAAACTGCTGAAATGCCAGGCATCTACAAAGAAGAAGATTATGACCTAGCAGGATTTGCAGTAGGAATTGCTGATAAAGAAAAAATAATTACTGGTCAAAATCTAAAAGAAGGGGACGTAGCTATAGGTTTAGCTTCATCTGGAGTTCACAGCAACGGATTTTCCCTGGTTAGGGCTGCTATGGATCAAGCAGGTGTTTCACTAGAAGATAAATTTGATGAGAGTCAAACAATAGGTGAAAAGCTATTAACCCCTACAAAAATATATGTAAAAGATATTGAAAAATTAAAAGAAAATGTAGAAATAAGAGCGATTTCTCACATCACTGGTGGGGGCTTATATGAAAATATTCCTAGGGTATTAGCTGATGATTTGTCAGTAAACTTCGAATTAAGTAAATTGGACAAAGATCCTATATTTGAAAAAATCCAAGAATGGGGAAATATTGATACAGAAGAAATGTATCATACCTTTAATATGGGCATAGGCATGGTAGTTTTCGTAGACCCAGCAGATGAAGAAAAAGCTTTAGAAATTTTAGGAGAAAATTCTAAAACCATTGGAAAAGTTGTAAAGGGTAATAAGGGTATAAAAATAAATTTATAAGAGGATAATTATGGAAAAAGTATATACAGGAAAAACAAAAGACGTTTATAAATTAAATGATGAAGAATATTTATTAAAATTTAAAGATGATGTAACAGGTGCAGATGGGGTATTTGATCCGGGTGCAAATGCAGTAGGTCTTACTATGGAAGGCGCAGGCCACCAAGCAGTTGCAATGACCAAATACTTTTATGAGATATTAAATAATAAGGGACTAACAACTCACTTTGTATCAGCTGACTTAGACAAAAACGAAGCAGTAGTTAAAAAAGCGGATGTTTTTGGCGAAGGAGTTGAAGTAATAGTTAGATACTATGCAGTAGGATCATTTATCAGAAGATATGGAAAATATATAGAAAGTGGAACAAAAATTGATCCATATGTAGAAATAACTTTAAAAGATGACGATAGAGAAGATCCATTAATTACCAAAGATGCATTAGTATTACTAAATATTATGACAGAAGATGAATATGAAGAGTTAAAAGACTTAGCTTTAAATATTGGAGAAATAGTAAGAGAAGAGTTAGCAAAAAAAGACCTTGACCTATACGATATCAAATTTGAATTTGGTAGAATTGAAGGTGGAAAAGTTGCTCTAATTGATGAAATTTCTGGTGGAAATATGAGAGCTTACAAAGGTGATCAATATATTGAACCACTTGAGCTTGAAAAAATAATGTTAGGCTAAGAAAGAATATATAAACTAAACTTAAAAGGCCATTAAGTCCCAGTATCTAACTGGATAATGGCCTTTTATTTTTTATTTGTATTCATTAAGGAAATTAGCAACTATATTCTTGTATTCGTCATTTTCTTTTCTAGGAAATTCTGCATGCTTAAATCCTTTTGCAGTAAAAATCTCTTTATTATCATGCTTAATAGCCTCATAAAGACTTTCACCCATGTAAGGCGGTGTTACTATATCTTCATCTGAATTTGTGATAAGAACTGGCTTGCTAACATTTTTAATATATTGACTAGCATCTATGTCCTTAAATGAAAAGTGTAACTTTAAAGTCGTATAAATATTTCCTGCAAATTTCATATATGAGGCTGGCAAGCCTTGTTTTTCTTCTATTTCATTTAATTCTTTATCCAAAAAAACATTTGAATCAGCTAATGGAGATTCCAAAATAAGATAATTAATGTTTTTATCATTTCTACCTGCTGCAATTGCTGAACTTGCTCCACCATATGATTCTCCCCATAAAACTATTTTGCCATCATCACTTATTTTACTTTTTGCGATATCAACAGCATCTAAAACATCATAGGATTCAAGCACTCCAAAGGTGTTGTAAGGGGCTTGGTTATTTCCCGAATTTCTTTGGTCAATGGCAAGTACATCATAGCCTAGATTTAAAAACATATCCATAATGTGAGTTAAAGATTTACCCGTTCCACCCATGCCGTGGACTAGGACAGCCATATTTTTATTTCCAGCTTTATTTACCATAATAGCTGGAATATTGTGTTTATATTTACTTGATGGAAATTCTATGTAATGAATCTCTTTTTCCCTAGCAAAATCATCAAATGTTTGTTCATAACTTTGCGAATTTTTTAAAGTTTCTTCTCTAGAAACCATATTTGTAAAGCCGTTAAATACCTGTGACCCTATAAATAATGTAAAACCTATAAATATAGCTAGCAACACTGCCAATACTATTAGACCTATCTTCTTTTTATTTTTAGTCATAGTTTGCTCCTAAATCTGAAAATGTTTTCTTAATAAGAATTTATCTCTTAATCCTCTTATGTCAAGTTATATGCTACATTAGTTTTTAATATATTTACCTTAAGTTAACTATAAGATTTTTAAAGTAGTAATAACTTTATAAGGTTAGGAGAACCTGTTATAAGGGTATTTTATAAGAATAAACTTAAATCTATATTTTATGGTTATAAATTTCAAATATAAATTATAAGGAGTGTTGGGATATGAGAAACTTACAAGATTTAAAGAGGCAAGATGAAAATGCAGAAAAACGAGAGAAGCAGATTATTAAAACTAGTGTTGTAGGTATAATATCCAATGTTGTGCTAGCGGTAATAAAGGCTATAGTTGGTTTGGCGTCAAATTCTATTGCAATTTTACTAGATGCAGTAAATAATATATCTGATGCAGGCTCATCTTTAATTACTATAGTTGGAACAAAGCTTGCTTCTAAGGATCCTGATAAAGAACATCCATTCGGCTATGGTAGAGTAGAATATTTAAGTGCTATGATAATTTCGGTCATAGTTTTATATGCTGGTATTACATCTTTAGTAGAGGCAATTAAAAAAATCATACACCCAGATCTGCCTTCATATACTACGCCATCTTTAATTATAGTAGCGTTAGCAGTTGTGGTTAAAATTGTACTTGGACGTTATGTAAAAAATGTAGGTTTGAAGTTAAATTCTGATTCTTTAGTAAACTCTGGAGAAGAAGCAAAGTTAGATTCAATAGTATCTGCTTCTACCCTAGTGGCAGCAGCAATATTTCTATTATTTGATTTATCTTTAGAAGCATATTTGGGTGCTATAATATCAATCGTAATTATTAAATCAGGAATTGATATGTTAAAAAATACAATTTCTCAACTTTTAGGTGTGAGAAATGACCCCAAACTAGCAAGGGAAGTTATAAAAACTGTAGAAGACTTTCCCGGAGTAGAAGGTGCCTACGATTTAGTTTTAAATAACTATGGACCAGATACTTGGAATGGTTCTATTCATATTGAAGTACCAGATACATATACTGCCGATAAACTAGACCAAATGATAAGAGATATCCAGCTAGAAGTTTATTTTAAACATCAGATTGTTCTAACAGCTATTGGAGTTTATTCAATTAATACACAAGATCCCCAAGTTATAGCTATGCACAAAAAATTAAAAGAAATAGTCTTCACTCACCGATATGTTACACAATTACATGGATTTTATGTAGATGAGGATAAAAAGACAATCAGATTTGATGTAGTTATAAGTCTTGATGCTGATGATAGATTAAAAGTATTTAATGAAGTTTTAAAAGATGTAGAAAGTAATTTTCCAGATTATGAAATAGAAGCTTTCCCAGATGTGGATTTTGCTGATGTTTAGACAAAATAAAAGAAAATAATAATTATTTAAAATTTGTCCTAGATCATTTTAAAAATCTCCTAGGACTTTTTGTTATTAATTTTATATTTAATTTTAATAAATAAAGATTTATAGTATTAGTAGAAGATAATATAAATATGAGGTTGATTTAGAAGTGAGAATTGCAGTTAGTGCGTGCTTATTAGGTGAAAATTGTAAGTATAATGGTGGCAACAATTATAATAAGAAATTAGTTGATTTTGTAAAAGGTCATGAAGTTATAGCCTTATGTCCAGAAGTTTTAGGAGGCCTAGCTACACCAAGGCTGCCAGCTGAGATTGTAAATGGTGTTGTTAGGCAAAAAGATGGCAAATCTGTAGATGATGAATTTAAAAAAGGTGCCAAAGAAGCTTTAGATATAGCAAAAAAAAATAAAGTTGATTTAGTTATCTTACAGTCAAGAAGCCCCTCTTGTGGGGTAAATAATATATATGACGGCTCATTTACCGGAAAACTTATAGAAGGTAGGGGAGTCTTTGCAAAAGTTTTAAAGGAAAATAATATTATAGTTATAGATGTAGAAGATTTATAGGGGGAGATTATGAAATTAACAGATTTTACAAAAGATGACCAAGATCAAATAAACAAAGGCTTATCAACAGCCAAGCTTACAGATAAAGAAGCTAGTAAAAAAATACTAGCACTTGTACCTAAAGAGTGGATTAAAAAAATTCCCTTTTTTGTAAGAGGTCATGCTACAACTAAGAGTGTAGAAAAGATTGCTAATGAATATCCAGACTTATATGAAGTTGCCAAAAAACCTGGAGAATTGCCAGAAAAAGAACGTGAAGAGTTACAAAAGATAATCACCGATTTATTTAAAGAAAGAATGGATAAACACAATATTAAATACTAAATTATTATCTAGTTTATTTAAAAGCCTTTTAAGGTAAATACTTAAAAGGCTTTTTTTATAAATAAGAAAGGAACAATAATGATTAAATATCAAAATGTATCTATGGCATATCCTGATAGTGGTAAGGTCCTAGACGATTTAAATTTTGAGATAAAAAGGGGAGAGTTTTTTGTAATAGTTGGCCCGAGTGGTAGTGGAAAGACAACTACGTTAAAGCTTATAAATAGATTAATAGAGCAAAGTGAGGGTGATATTTTATTTAACAATAAGAAAATAAAAGATTATCCCCTTAGAGAATTAAGATTAAACATGGGCTATGTCTTGCAATAAATTGCACTTTTTCCAAATATGACAGTAGCAGAAAATATTGCCCTTATACCTGAGATGAAGAAAATGGATAAAAAAATTATTACTGAAACTACAAATAGACTTTTAAATGAAGTAGGTATGGATCCAAAAGTTTATCGAAATAGGTTACCAAAAGATTTATCTGGTGGAGAAAAACAAAGAATAGGAATCTTAAGAGCTATAGCAGCAAATCCAGATGTCCTTTTAATGGATGAACCATTTTCTGCTCTAGACCCTATAAGTAGGACACAGTTACAAGAGTTAATTACAGAAATTCATAACGATTATAAAATTACAACAGTTTTTGTAACTCATGATATGAATGAAGCAATAAAACTAGCTGATAGGATTTGTATTATGAAAGATGGAAAAGTTGTACAAATAGGCTCTCCAGCAGATATTATAAATAGGCCAGCTAATAGTTTTGTTAGCCAATTTTTTGAAAATGAAAGTGAGCTAATCCATGAATAATTTAATAGCAACTTTTGCTGAAAGAAAAGCTGATTGGGTACAAGCTTTATTTGAGCACTTACAAATATCTCTAGTTTCTTTAGTTATAGCTATTTTAATAGCAATTCCTCTTGCTATAGCCTTATCAAATAAGAAAAGAGCAAATGAAGCCATTTTACAAGTAACAGGTATTTTTCAAACAATACCATCCCTTGCTTTACTAGGATTATTTATTCCATTAATGGGCATAGGTAAAATTCCTGCCATTACAGCCCTTGTGATTTATGCTATTTTTCCAATTTATCAAGCAACTGTAACAGGTTTATCTGAAATAGACCCATCACTAGAAGAAGCAGCAACTGCTTTTGGTATGACAAAGTGGGAGAAGCTAAAGAAATTTAAACTAAGTTTGGCCATGCCAATTATTATGTCAGGTGTAAGAACATCTGCCATCATGATTATAGGAACTTCAACCTTGGCAGCTTTAGTAGGAGCAGGAGGACTTGGCACATTTATTTTATTAGGTATTGATAGGAACAATTCTTCTTTGATACTAATCGGGGCCATTTCATCAGCCATTTTGGCAATATTATTTGGTATATTGATTAAATTATTACAAAATAAAAAACCAAAAACCATCCTTATAACTCTTATAGTTGCAAGTCTTATAACACTTTTAAGCTTAACACCTTTGGGAAAAAAAGATTCTAAAAAATTAGTTGCAGCTGGAAAACTTGGAGCTGAACCAGAAATACTTATAAATATGTATAAGGAATTAATTGAGGAAAATTCTGATATAAAAGTAGAACTAAAGCCAAACTTTGGGAAAACTAGTTTCTTATATGAGGCCTTAAAGTCTGGCAGTATAGATATTTACCCAGAATTTACAGGTACAATTACAAGTTCGCTTTTAAATGATGATATAGGAGAAATTTCAAATGATCCAGAGAAAGTTTATGAACTTGCCAGGGATAAAATCTATGAGCAGGATAAATTATCTTTACTATCACCTAGTGAATTTCAAAACACTTATGCAATAGCTGTAAGAGAAGACTTTGCAAATGAAAATAATATTGCGAAAGTTTCAGATTTAAAAAAGGTAGAAAATAGTTCTATTGCCGGATTTACTCTAGAATTTAATGATAGGGAAGATGGTAATCGCGGATTAAAATCCTTATATAATTTAGATTTAGATGTAAAAACTATGGAGCCTGCATTAAGGTATACGGCCATTGCAAATGGATCTATAGATATAACGGATGTTTATTCTACAGATAGCCAGATTATAACTAATAAACTAAAAGTTTTAGAAGATGATAAAATGCTATTTCCACCCTACCAAGCTGCACCTTTATTAAGAAGTGAAACTTTAGAAAAATATCCAGAACTTGAAGCTATACTGGCAAAACTTGCTGGAAAAATCACTTCTGATCAGATGACAGAAATGAACTATATGGTAGATGTGGAAGGCAAAACAGCAAATGAAGTTGCTAGGGAGTTTTTAATAAAAGAAAACCTAATAGAAAGTAAAAAATAGTAAGTAAGTTATTCTATTAAAGTAAATTATATATAGTTAAATTATGGATAGGAATAGTATTTTAAGACTTAAATTTTAAAATTCAAATAACTATACAGAAAGTTATAAAAAAATAGTTAAAACTTCACTTGGTGTTCATTACTAGTGGAGTTTTTTAGTGGAGTTAATATGATAGAAGAAAAAGTAATAAATCAGGTTGGTATTATTTATTTAAATAGACCTAATAGATTAAATGCCATCAATCTAGCTATGGTAAATCAATTATACAATATTCTAAAAAAATGGGAAAATGATAATAATATTAAAGTAATTCTTTTTGATAGTTTAGTAGAAAGAGGATTTTCTGCTGGAGGAGATTTAAAAGAAATATATACTGATTACCTAATGAATGATAATTGTAAAGACAAGTCCTATCTTTTTAAAAAAGAATATGACCTAGACGAGTATATTAATTCTTACAAAAAACCAATTATTACTCATTGGCAGGGAATTGTTATGGGTGGAGGAGTAGGACTTACTATAAACTCTGATTTTATTATTTGTGATGAAAATATAAACTGGGCCATGCCTGAAACAAGTCTAGGATTTGTACCAGATGTTGGTGTAGGAAAATATATTTCAAAACTTCCCCAAGCTTTGGGCCAATATGTAGGTCTTTGCGGCGTAAGTTTATCTTCATCTGATTTAGTAAAATATAAATTAGCCGATATTGCTACTAGCTCAAAAGATTATCATACACTATTAGAAAAACTTTTTGAACTCTCAAATTCTTATAGTGGGGATGATTTGATAAATAAAATAAAAAGGGAAGCTAAAAATTTTGAAATGAAACAAAATAATTCTACTATCCAAAAAAATTTATCGAAGATTAATAAGTACTTTTCTTATGATAGTATGGAGGAAATAGTTAATAGTTTAAAAGAAAATCTAGATTATGATTTTGCCCTAATGTGTTATCAAAATTTAAGCAAAAAAGACCCTTTTATGTTAACTATCCAATTTGAAAAATACTTTGTTGGAAAAGATCTGACCTATAAAAAAACTCTAGACCTTGATTTTAAAATAGTCCAATATGCAATTAGAACAAAAGCTATTCATGAAGGAATAAGGGCAAAAATAATTGATAAGGATAATAATCCAAAGTGGCCCCACTCTTCATTTGATGAAGTCTCTATAAATAAAGTCAAAGACCTATTGCTTTCTTAAATATGGAGTAAAATTAAGGATGATTATAAATACCATGTAGACACATGGTTAAGGGTGAAAGTTTGTCTGCCTATAGATACTGTGGCTTTACTAGATAAAAATTATTTAGATAAGTAGATATTATGACAATATTTAAAAATGAAATACCAATACTGGAATATGATGATGATATTAAATCTATAATCATGCCAAATCATGCAAATCTTGAAATAAAACTTCCTAGTAAATGTTTATTTACTTTTTTAGGTGAAGCTTTGGATAGATTAGCAGAAAACTATAATGCTAGAATATTAACTACATTTAATTCTATAACTAAAATATATCCTATATATATTATAGAGTATAAGGGAGAGGAAGTTTGTTTAGTTCAAGCACCAGTAGGTGCAGCAGCTTCTGCCCAAATCTTAGATTGGTTAATATCTTATGGTTGCAAGCAAATAATAACAACTGGATCATGTGGCAGTCTAGTTGACATAGATGAAAATACTTTTTTAGTTCCTTATAAAGCTTTAAGAGATGAGGGCGCAAGCTATCATTATCTGCCACCATCCCGTTTTGTAAATATAAATCCACTAGCTTTAGAAGCTATTGAAAAAACTTTAACTGAACATAACTTAAAATATGAAGAAGTTATGACATGGACCACTGATGGTTTTTATAGAGAAACTACTGATATGGTTAGGTATAGAGTGGATGAAGGATGCAAGGTAGTAGAAATGGAGTGCTCAGCTCTTGCAGCAGTTGCAGAATTTAGAAATGCCTTACGGGGACAAATTTTATTTACAGCAGATTCTCTATCAGATGTAGAAAAATATGATCCTAGAGGATTTGGAGGGGATTCGATTGAATACGCCCTAAAACTTGCCTTGGATACTTTGATAAATATTAAAGCGTAGCTAAATGATAATCGAGGAAAATATGAATGGAATAATAAAAAAGGCTGATAAAAAAGATTCTATATTCTTAGCAAAGATGGCTAGTAAAATTTGGGATAATGATTCTATTGATGAGCTAACTAATGAATTTATAGATATAGCAGATGATCCTAACAGTGTTTGCTTTATAAAATATATAGACAATAAGCCAGTTGGATTTGCAAATGCAAGTTTAAGATATGATTATGTTGAGGGTACAGAGACTTCCCCAGTTGGATATCTAGAAGGTATATATGTCGAAGAAAGGCACCGTAATAAAAACTTTGCCAAAGAATTAGTAAAAGCTTGTGAAAATTGGGCAAAGGATTTAGGATGCAAAGAATTTGCCAGTGATTGCGAATTAGGAAATGATATTAGCCTAGCCTTTCATTTGGCTCTAGGATTTGAGGAAGCTAATAGGATAATTTGTTTTAAAAAAGATTTATAAATTTAGAAAAATAAAAGACTGCTATTGACGCAGTCTTTTTAAATGTCTAATTGCTTATATCCAATTACATTTATAGTCGGAAAATCTTCTATCTCTACAATTTTCTTATCAGATATATAATCAAAAATAAGTTGTGGAGTTTCCTGTGAGGATTCCCAAACTATCTGTGATCCGTCTAAGACTGGAAAATCTCCACCACCAATAGCTCGGTAGTTATTGGTAGCAAAGACAATTTTTTCATCATCACTTATTTCATGACCCTTGTAGATAGCTTTTACTAGTCTCTCTCCTTTTTTCTTAGTGTAATCAAAGGTGTAGTCTACTCCTGAATATATATCATAGTTATAGATAAAATGCTCTGGGTTTTGAACTAGCTTATAATTTTCGTCCAGCATAAAATAATTGGCATTATATTCTAATATTTCTTTAAATTCTTTTCCAGTTGCTTCTACCTTCATTAAGGTATTATTAAATCTATAGTTAGTGATAATATCCCTCATAGTTACACTTGATGGTATGCCCTTAGCTTCCTTTGAATAAATAGCAACTCCCGCTATATCACAATCTGTATAGTGCATTTGAATTTGGTTTATTAAATCAATGTAAGGATGGCCTGAAACTTGAGCTATTGTTACAGAATCAATAAGGGCACCTGGAGATATTTGACCACATTTTTGATCAAGGTATTTATTTACACCAACCATGTCGTCTTCGATTAATTTTTCTATATCTTTATCAGCATCAATTTCAGCTAAATCAATTAAATTAACTTGTTTATTGATGATATTACTATTTTCGTCTATATCTACAGTAATTTCTGCAACTTTTGCTCCAGCAAAACCTGGTTGAGCTACTGCAATATCATTATATATCCCAGCTATTTCTTTATGAGTATGACCAGTTAAAAATATATCAAAATCTAAGCCTGAAAATAGTATTTCGTATCCTTCATTTTCTCCAGTTTGTGGAGTAAGGTCGCGGCCTGTTTCTATATCCTTGGCAAATCCACCATGGTAGGAAACTATTATAAGATCACAATTTTCATCATTTCTTAGGATTGGTAGGTAATACTTTGCAGTTTCTAAGGCTGAATTAAAGCTTAGTCCTTTAATATTTCTAGGTTTTTCCCAGTGAGGGACATATTGGGTAGTAAGCCCTAAGATACCTACTTTTATATTTCCAATATTTTTTGTAATATAAGGTTTTATATCTAGATAATCATTCTCTCTAATAGTATTTGCAGATAAAACATCAGTATTTAACTTATCTATATATGACTTTAGATATTCCTGCCCGTAGTTAAAGTCATGGTTACCTAGAACTATTGCATCTGCTTTTAACAAATTATAAGTATTTACCAGATTACTTAAATCATTATTTTCTTTATAGAAGCTTGCTAGGGGAGATCCTTGGATGCTATCCCCGTTATCAATGTAGATTATATGTTCATTTTCATTTCTAACCTTATCTATATAAGTTTTAACCTTTGACAAGGAAAATAGTTCATTTTTGTCTGGATTACTAAAAGATTTTTCTGATATATAAGCGTGAATATCGCTTGTTTCTAAAATAGTAACTTTCATAAAATCTCCTAAATGCCATAGGCTAGTTTTTTACGAATCCAAGTTGATAAAAGCTCTACCACTAAAACTAAAATCATTAGTGAAAGTAGGATGACTCCAACTTCATTCCACCTATAAGCGTTGATTGCAAAAATTAGTGGCGCGCCGATACCACCAGCACCTACTAAACCTAGGGTTGTAGCATCACGTATATTCATATCAAACCTATAGATAATAGTTGATAGAAAACTTGCAAATAATTGTGGAAGTATTCCAAATCTTATTTTACCCCAAGTATTTATTCCCAGTGATTCAAAAGCTTCTAGAATATCTGTATTTATATTTGCTATAGTTTCTTGAAATAGCTTTGTAAGCATACCAATAGATGTAAAGGTCATAGTCATTACCCCTGCAAAAGGACCAGGTCCAGTTACTCTTATAAACATAAGACCATATACAATAGCAGGTATTGTTCTTATTAAAAGAATTAACAATTTAAATATTTCTGCAATTAGTCTTGGAACTATATTAGCAGATGATAAAAATGCTAAGGGTAATGAAATTATTGCCCCAATTAATGTTCCTACAAATGCAATACAAATAGTTTCAAAAATCAAATACCAAAGGCTTCCCTTAGAAAAATCTGTTAGTAGGGTCATGTCTGGACGAACAATCCCGCCTAAAATTGATTTTACAATGTCAGTTCCCTGGGAATCCATTTTTGAAAAGTCCATAACACCTGATGACCAAAATAGGAGGGCTATGGTTATAATTGTTAAAATAGTACGAACTATCCTATAATTTGGTTCGTTATTTAAAACTTTTTCTATTTTTTGATCCATGTTTTCCTCCTAAGATAGTTTCTTTCTAATTGTTCTAGAAATAAGTTCTATAACAAAAACAGTAATTACAAGAGCAAATAAGATAGTACCTACTCTGTTATAATCACGCCAACCTATATTCTCATTAATTAAAAGTCCAAGACCACCAGCTCCCACATAACCTAAAATAGATGCATAACGTACATTTCCTTCAAAGTTAAAAAGGGCTGTTGATAAATATGTGGGCATAATTGATGGGATAATTCCTTTAAAAAATGCCATGGCTTTTGTATAACCTAAAGAGATCATAGCCTCATAGGCTCCTAGGTTTTGAGTTTCTATTTCTTCATATATTAGTTTTCCTACATAGGCAAAGGAAAATACAAAGATAGCAAAGGTACCAGCTAAGGTTCCTAGGCCAAAAACATAAGTGGCAATTAATGCTATTACTAGTGTAGGTAGGGTTCTTAGTATAGTAAATAATAGTTTAAATATCCAGTTTACCAATTTATTATTTACCATATTTGATGCAGCTAAAAAAGCGGCTGGTAAGGATAAGAGAGCCCCTAAAAATGATCCAAATAAGGACATTTTGATTGTATCTATTGTTGGTCCTATAACCTTTGGGAGGTAGTCCCAGTCGGGATTAAATAAATCTTTTAAAATTACTAATAAATTACGGCCATTTCTTGCAAGTACTTTTGAATCATAACCTGTTACCCTTAAAGCAAGAATTAAAAATCCAAGAAGTAGTATAGAAATTAATAAAGTATTTGATTTTTTCTCTTCAACTACTTTTCCGTTTGAAAGGGTAATAGTTTTTGCTTTAAAAATATTAGCCATATTTTACTCCACCACAATATCTTTTGGATCTTGGCCGTAGATATTTCTAATTACATCTTGGTTTACTTCAGATGGTTTGCCATCGAAAGCAAGCTCACCTTTTTTGATGCCAAGGATTCTATCAGAATACTCTAAAGCTGTTTCTACATCATGGATATTAATTATTACTGTTATGCCATATTCTTTATTTAACATTTTAAAGTAATTCATAACTTGGCGGCTAGAAACAGGGTCTAGGCTTGCGATAGGTTCATCTGCTAAGATTATTTTTGGATCTTGGACAATGGTACGAGCAAGTGCTACTCTTTGTTTTTGTCCACCAGATAAGGCATCAGTACGTGAGTAGGCCTTATCTAGGATATCGACACTATCTAGAGCTTCTAGTGACTTTCTTTTCATATCTTTAGTATAAATACCAAATAGTTTTTGAAAAAAGTTTAGGTCAGGTACAAATGTAGAAAGTACATTTTTTTGAGCTGTAGTTCTTTCTACAAGGTTAAAACCTTGAAAAACCATACCAATTGTACGGCGGTAGTCTCTAAGATTTTGCCCCTTTAATTTTGATACATCCTTACCATCTACCATCAGTTGTCCACTAGATATATCGTGCATTTTATTTATAGTTCGAATAAGAGTCGATTTTCCAGCTCCTGAAGAACCAATTATAGATACAAATTCTCCATCAGGAATGGTTAGATTGATATCTTTTAGGGCTAGGAAACCACCATCATAGGTTTTTGAAACATTTTTAAATTCTATCATTAATAATTCCTTATTTACTAAAAAATAAGACCTAAAGCCTTTAGGGCATAGGTCTATATTTTCTTTTATTTATATTTATTAGTTGGCATCTCTTGCTAATTTTTGAGCTTCACGTTCAGCATCATAGTCAGCTGGATTTGCTTTTTCATAACCTTTGTGGGTATAAATGGCAATTACTTCTTTACCTTCATCGGTTTTACCAATGTTAATAAAGGCATTTTGTAAAGCTTCAATAAATTCTGGTGTCATTTTTTCACTTGATTTTGAAACAGAAATAGTATCGTTCATGATTTTATCTGTTACACCGATTACTTGTACATCATCGAAAATATCATTTGCTCCACCAAATTCACCTTGCCATTGTTCAGCGTAGTCAAGTCTTGCATCAGCATAAGTTACAAGTGCATCAACTTGACCTGTTGCAAGTCTTGAAAATGAAGAAGCGTATGAGTCTGCTTGAACAGCATTTGATAAGTCAGAAATAGTATGGTTAAATTTATCTTTCATCCAAAGTGATGGGTAAAGGTAACCTGCTGATGAAGTAGGCCCCATAATTGCCCAGTTTAACTCGTTAAGTTCTTCCCAAGTTAATTCTTCGCCGTTATTTACTTTTTCTGCTAATGCTTTTCCTTTTTCAGAAGGGCCAGCTAGTACTAAGGCTCTATAAAATGTTACTTGTTCATCTATATTTTCAATTGGAGCTTTATCATTCCATTCTTTAGGATCATCTGAGTCTACAGAAAGTCCATCACGAGTAGCTGTTAAGATAACGTCTACACCATCATCATAAGTTACATAAGTTCCACCAGGGATAAATCCTACATCAACAGTGCCAGCGCTCATTGCTTCTCCTGTGGCTTCATAAGATGTACCCACAGATATATCTACATCCTCTACATCGTAACCTTCTTTTGCTAGTTCATCTTTTAACATAGCTTTTAAAGGTTCAGTAACTGTAATAATTTCATCTGGGTCACGAGATGGTACAAACTGTACAGTTAGTTTATCAAATGAAGTATTTGCATCTGTAGTTTCAGTACTTGCAGTATCATTTGTGCTAGCTGTATCTTCAGCACCATTGTTTCCACATGCAGTAAATGCAAAAGCAGTTGCAAGAGTCATTCCTAACGAAAAAACTTTGTTTAATTTCATAATTCCTCCTAAAAGTTTCTTATAAAATAATTATACATTAATTATTTTAAAAATTGAATAGCTTAAATAAAAATGATAATATAACCGATGATAAGACTAATATTATTAAGGAAGAATTATGAATATAGATTATTCAAAAACCAAAGAATTTTATAAAAACTATAATGACTTATGCGATTGTGAAATGTGCTTGTTTTATTATCAAAATGTAATAAACAATTATCCGGATCTTTATAACTATCTTAATGAAAGAAATATTAATATTCAAAAGCCCTTTGATCTAGGATATCCTTATATAAATGATAAAGTTAATATTATTTATCCCATAGCTCAATACGTGGTAATAGGTGAATGTAAGGATGATTTTTCGATTTATTTGGATGGAATCTCTATTTCTAAAGGAAAGTTTTATCCTAATGTATCTATTGTTGAGCCATACTTCATATTAGATTTATATAATGTTTCATTTAATAAAAATATGGTAAGCTCAGAAATTATTAACAATTTATAAATAAGGGTATAAGCCTAATTAGGTAGAGATGTATAATTAGACTTATAATACATTTATGTTAAAATAAATATTATTAAAAAATTCCTAAAAGGGGGATGTATGACTGATTACATATTAAGCTGTGAATCCACTATGGACTTATCAGTAGAATACGTAAAGCAACTTGATGTTAGTGTGATAAATGCAAATTATGAATTAAATGGTGAAAATTATTTAGATGATTTTGGCCAATCACTAGATATGAAAACTTTCTATGACAACATGAGACAGGGAGCAGCACCTTCAACTTCCAGAATAAACACTGGAGAATATTTAGAATATTTAAAACCGTTACTAGATAAAGGCAATGATGTAGTACATATTTGCCTATCAACAGGTATGTCTAGTCAGTATGAATCACTATTAGAAGCTATAAATATTTTAAAAGAAGATTATCCAGATAGAAAAATTTACCCGGTAGATTCCAAAATGGCATCAGCGGGTGTAGGGCTTTTAGTCACAAAACTTGCTAACCTTAAAAAAGATGGCATGGGTATAGAAGAGCTTTACACATGGGCAGAGGAGAATAAACTTCACGTTATAAACTACACTAGTAACGAAAATCTAGAATATGTAGCTCGTGGAGGTAGGATATCAAAAACTGCTGCAAGTATTGGTGGAGTACTTCACATTTGCCCATTAATAGAAGTCGATGATGAAGGTCACATGATAGTTACAGGTAAGATTAGGACTCGCAAAAAACTTCTTAAAACCATTTTAGAAAAAATGCAGGCAAATGCAATCGGAGGATTAGACTATAACGAAAAAGTATTTATTTCTACAGCTGATAATATGGACTTATCCAATGAGGCTAAAGAAATGATAGAAGAAGCCTTCCCAAATATAGATGGAGAAGTAGAAATATTTAATATCGGACCTACCGTTGGTAGCCATATAGGACCAGGAACTATTGCTGTATTCTACTGGGGTAAAGAGAGAATGGCAGGAAATAAAAAATAAGTCTATTGTAGACTTATTTTTTATTTAGAAGAAAAACATTTTACATAACCAGCAAAATTAAATAAAGTCAGCCTCAGGATAATTCCATAAAGCCTAAGGCTCACAAGGTTGGTTAATATCATTTTCATTTACTTTATAATTATTATATTTAGGAGTCCAAGGAATATATTCGACCATTCCATCTTACCTTACAGCAACCCTAACTTATAAGTATTCATTTCTTCAAAATTAACATTATTTTCCAAAAATGATGATAGAACAAATAAACATTCTGCAAGATAAGTACATAAAGTACCCTTATCCATATCAGCTCTTTTTTGTTCAATATTAAATCAGTTAGAACTAGTATTAAGCCTACAATAATCATACCAGTATTTTTTCGATTCGTTCATGTTTTTTCCAAAAATTTAATATAAGCCACAAGTAAAATAGCTAATATAAAAATACGTTTTTATTGTCAATAAATTATTTATGGTTTATAATTAGATAAATAATTGTAGTATAAAAAGATTTTTAGGAGAGTATATGATAAATAAAAAGGAAAGGGCTTATGAAATACTTGACAAAGCCCAATACGGTGTAGTTTCTATGGCAAAAAACAATGAAACTTACGGCATACCTATGTCAATAGCAAGGGTAGATAATAACCTTTACTTTCATACAGGTAAAAATGGCAAAAAGATTGAATTTTTAAATGCTAATCCTAGGATTAATATCAGCGTGGTCGGAAAAGTAGAGGTACCAGACTTATATAATAAAGATCAAATAGAAGAAATGGTGGCAAATCCAGATAAACACGGTAAGTTTGTAAATACAGTTTTTACAACAAGCTTTGAGTCTGTAATTGTAAATGGTCATGCTGAATTACTTTTAGAAAATGAAGAAAAGATCAAGGCCATGCGAGCTATCTGTCAAAAATATACACCAGATAAGATGGATTACTTTAATATACCTATTGAAAGAAGCTTAGATATGACAACTATATATAAGCTATCTCTAGATGACTTTAAATTAAGAAGTAAAGCGGTAAAAGTTTAAAATGAAGAAATTAAGTCAGATTAAGTATAGAGACTTTTATATTTTTAGCCTAATCCTCATTATATTTGGCTTAAGTCTTGATTCTATAACTGATATCTACCGAGGTATTATTAATATAGTTACATCTCCTAGTATTCTAGTATCAGATTATATGGAAATAGGAGGACTAGGAGCTAGCTTTGTAAATGCTGGCTTTATGCTTTTAATTTCTCTTTTTTTAGCTGAAAAAAGTGGTGCAGTAATAACCGGAGCCTTGGTTGCTGGTATTTTTAACATAATAGGTTTTAGTTTTTTTGGTAAAAATATCTTAAACTCTTTACCTTTAATGATAGGGGTTTATTTATATACAAAAATAAAAAAATATCCTATATCAAATTTTATGCATATCATGTGTTTTGTAACTGGTATAAGTCCCTTAATTAGTTTATTAGTCTTTGGATTAGACTTTTCTTTACCAGTGGGATTATTGCTTGGATTTATAGCTGGTATTATAATTGGATTAGCGATTATCCCTGTTTCTTCATCTTTTGTAAAATTTCACGATGGTTATTCATTATATAACGTTGGCTTCACTTTAGGAATTATAGGAATAATATTTGCAGGAATTCTTAGAATGTTTGATAGAGAGATACCAACTTTATACCAAGCTTATAATGGAAATGATAGCTACATATTTGTATTTATATTACTATTCTGTATGTTCTTATTATTTTATGGGCTATATAAAAATAAAGGATTTGAAGGCTATAAACAAAATATCCTAGATCAAAGTGGTAGTTTAATAAATGACTATACAATAGATGCAGGCAAATACTTAGTTATGATAAATATGGGACTAAATGGATTGCTAGCAATATTATATGTAAAATTATCTTCAGGAATTATTAATGGGCCTATACTTGGAGGTATATTTAGTGTTATAGGTTTTTCTGCCTTCGGTAAGCATCCAAGAAATATATTTCCTATAATGGTAGGGGTATATTTTACAAGCCTAATAAATAAATATGAACCATCTAGTACAACAGCCATACTAACAGGGTTATTTTCCACTACCCTAGCTCCCATAGCAGGTGAATTTGGATTTTTAGCAGGTGTTTTTGCAGGTTTTGCCCACAAAGCAGTAGCTACAAATACAGGTTTAATCCATGGTGGAATCAATTTATATAACAACGGCTTAGCAGGTGGTATAGTAGCTGCAGTTTTGGTACCCCTATATAAAGATTTTATGGAAAGGCGAAAACGTGATTAGAGAAAGAGATAAGGCTAGAAAAATTTTAAATGTAATAATAGAGTACTTTGTAATCCATACATTTAAAAATATAAATGCAAGTATAGATATAGACGATAGGGCTACTAGTATAAGCATAAGAGGCAAGGTAGATGCTGAATCTATAAATATAGTCAAATTAAAAGAAGAACTAGATTACCCTAGAATATTTGCCTACGATGATTATTATGATGACTTACTCGACTCTGATAGTGAGGATGAGCTTAAGGTAATCGGATATCTAATAGATCAAGCAGATATCAAACTAGTAGAGGATGAGCTAACTATAAATTTAATAAGAAAGCATATTTAAAATTACCAGCAGTTACTGCTGGTTTTTTTGACTGAAAATCAATTATAATTAATATTAATTAAATTATAAATGAACTTATGTAAATATTTTTTTATAAAATTATTATAATGCTAAAAAAATATAAATGATTAGTAAATAGTTTTGGGGGTAATATAAAAATATAAGATATTTTAACTGATATAATATACCAGCTAAAAAATTTGTCTTATCATAAAGGAGAGTAATAATGAATAAAAAAAGTTATGATGATAGAGTTCATTTTGTAAATGGTAACTACCATTCTCTTGTCAATGCTAGAAAACCTAAAGATATAGACGATAAAAAGGCATATATAATAGGAACAGGCCTTGCTGCCTTATCTGCTGGTGGATTTCTAGTAAAAGATGCTCATATGAACCCAGAAAATATTACATTTTTAGAACAACTTGAACTGCCAGGTGGTAGTTTAGATGGTGATTATAAAGATGAGTACCATGGCTATGTAGCGCGTGGTGGTAGAGAAATGGGTCACCATTTTGAGATTCTTTGGGACTTATATAGTGCAGTTCCATCAGCTGAAGACCCTGATCAATCAATACTAGACCATTTCTTTTATACAAACTTAGATGACCCTAACTACAGTAAATGTCGTATCATTCATAAAAATGGTCAAAGATATGACAATGGTAAATTCAATCTTAGTGATAAAGCTTTAAAAGAAATAATAGATTTAACTATTACAGCTGATGATCAATTAGTAAATAAACAAATTGATGAAGTATTTAGTGAAGAAACATTAGAAAGTGACTTCTGGACTCTATGGAGATCTATGTTTGCTTTTCAAAACTGGAACTCTGCTTTAGAAATGAAATTATACCTAAACAGATTTATCCACCACGTAGGAGGTCTACCAGATTTATCAGCACTTCAATTTACAGAATATGACCAATACGAATCAATAGTAAAACCAATTGTAAAATGGTTAAAAGACCAAGGAGCAAAATTCGAATACGGCGTAACTGTAAAAGATGTTGATTTTGATATAACAGATGAGAAAAAAGTTGCTACTAAATTAGTTATGGAAAATAGTAAGGGAGAAGATAAATCCATAGACTTATCAGAAAATGATTTAGTATTTATTACTAATGGATCTATGACAGAATCCACAAGCTATGGAGATGATAATACTCCAGCAACTCTAACTGCAGATCTTGGTGGTAGTTGGAAATTATGGAGAAATATAGCTTTAAAATCTGATGAATTTGGTCATCCAGATAAATTCTGTTCAGATGTGGAAAGAACAAATTGGGAATCATGTACAGTCACAGTCCATGGTGGAGAAGTAATTGATTATATAGAAAAAATTACTCAAAGAAGTCCATATACAGGCAAAACCGTAACAGGTGGTATAGTAACAGTTCATGATTCAAATTGGTTAATGAGCTGGACAATAAATAGACAACCTCAATATGTAGGTCAACCAAAAGATGATGTATGTGTTTGGGTATATGGACTATTCTCAGATAAAAAAGGTAACTATATAGATAAACCTATGAGAGATTGTACAGGTAAAGAAATAACAAAAGAATGGTTATATCATATAGGAGTTCCTACATCAGAAATTGACAGACTAGCTCAAGATTGTTCTGCAATTCCAGTAATGATGCCATACATCACAAGTCACTTTGAACCACGTGAGTTTGGTGATAGACCATATGTAGTTCCAAAGGGAGCTAAAAACTTTGCCTTCTTAGGACAATTTGCAGAAACTTTAGACAGACCAGGTAGAGATACAGTCTTTACCACAGAATACTCAGGTAGAACTGCTATGGAAGCTGTCTATGCCTTATGTGGAGTAGAAAAAGGAATACCAGAAGTATACGCTTCAAGATACGATATTAGATATTTAATGAATGCTATAAGTGCTTTAAATGATTATGAAAAACCAAATCTACCAGTTCCAAAACTAGTAGCTAAAGGAATAAAAGATAAAGCAAAAGGAACAGATGTAGAAATTTGGTTAGAAGAAAATAATTTAATCTAACAAGTAATCCCTAGAACCACAATTCTAGGGATTATTTTTAATTTTTCAAATTATAATAATTGCTCTTATACCAAACGCTTTTTTAGCAGTTATTTTAAAAATATTTCCTAATTCTACATTTGCAAGTGAGTTTTTGAGAATTGTTCAAGTGTTTCAATTTTTCGCTCCACTTATGACCGAATTTTTAGTTGCAAATAATTTTGGTTTAACTGTCATGAAACAACCAGCGGTAGTTAAAAAGAGAAAAATCATAATATATTAATCCCTTACAATTATTTAATAACCCAATTAGTCCACGCAAAAGAAGAGTTACAGGGATCTAAATAATACAAATTAAAAAGACCTAGGAGATATAAACCTAGGTCTTTTTAATTTGTATTATTTATCTTGTTTTTCTATAGCAGCTTGGGCAGCAGCTAGTTTTGCAATAGGCACTCTAAATGGTGAGCATGATGCATAGTCTAAACCTACATTGTATAAGTATTTGACAGTTGATGGTTCACCACCGTGTTCACCACATATACCTAGGTGTAAGTCATTATTAGCTGATTTTCCTTTTTCTACAGCTGTTTCAACTAAAAATCCTACACCTTTTTGGTCTAATACTTGGAAAGGATCTTTGGCAAATAGATCTTTTTCTAGATATAGTGGTAAGAACTTGCCAGCATCATCTCTTGATAAACCAAAGGTCATTTGAGTAAGGTCATTTGTACCAAAGCTAAAGAAATCTGTAATTTCAGCAATTTCATCAGCTGTAATAGCAGCTCTTGGAATTTCAATCATTGTACCAACTAGGTATTTGATTTCTTTTCCTTTTTCTTTAAATACTTGTTTGATTTCGTCATTAACTTCATCTATTACATATTTTAATTCTTTTACATCACTTGATAAAGGAATCATTATTTCTGGCACAACTTCATTGCCTTCTTCATGGCAGTGGATAGCTGCTTGGATGATTGCTCTAGCTTGCATACGAGAAATTTCTGGGTATCTTACACCAAGTCTTAAACCTCTAAAACCAAGCATTGGGTTTACTTCTTCTAGTTCTGTGATTCGTTCTCTTACTCTTGCTGTTTCTATGCCAAGATCCACAGCTAAATCTTTAATTTCTGCTTCACCTCTTGGTAAAAATTCGTGAAGTGGTGGATCGAGAAGTCTAACTGTTACTGGTCTATCACCCATAAGTGAGTAGATTTGATAGAAGTCATCTTCTTGCATAGGTAAGATTTTATCTAGGGCAGATTTTCTTGTTTCAAGGTCATTTGCTAAAATCATCTTACGCACTTGGAAGATTCTATCTTCTTTAAAGAACATGTGTTCTGTACGGCAAAGGCCGATTCCTTCTGCACCAAATTCTAATGCTTGTTCTACATCTCTTGGTGTATCAGCATTTGTTCTTATTTTCATATCTCTAAACTCATCAACCCATTGCATAAAGGTTCCGAAGTTTCCTTCTAGTTGTGGGGATTGAGTTTCAAGAGTTCCTATAAATATCTCACCAGTAGATCCATTTAAAGAAATTGTATCATCTTTTGTATAAACTTTATCGCCAATTCTCATGGTTCCTTCATCTTCATCTACATGGACTTCGCTTGCACCAGATACACAGCATTTACCCATACCACGCGCAACTACTGCAGCATGGCTTGTCATACCACCGCGGGCAGTTAGGATACCATTTGCTTTTACCATTCCTTCTAAATCTTCTGGAGAAGTCTCTTCACGAACTAAGATTATATCTTCACCATTTGTTGCTCTTAGTGCTGCATCTTTTGCAGTAAAGGCAATTTTACCAACAGCTGCTCCTGGAGAAGCTGCAAGTCCTTTGGCAACTGCTTCATTTTCTTTTTTAGCTTTCTCTGTAAAGGTAGGGTGGAGTAAGCCGTCTAAGTCTTTTGGATTTACTCTAAGTACTGCTTGTTTTTTATCAATTAGGCCTTCTTCTACCATATCTACTGCAGATTTTACGGCAGCATGAGCAGTTCTTTTACCATTTCTTGTTTGAAGGAGGAATAATTTTCCTTCTTGGATAGTAAACTCCATATCTTGCATGTCTTGGTAATGCTCTTCTAACTTTTTAGCAGTACTTGCAAATTCTTCATAAACTTCTGGCATAGCTTCTTTTAAAGTAGCTATTTCTTGTGGAGTTCTAACACCTGCTACTACGTCTTCACCTTGAGCATTGATTAGATATTCTCCAAATAGTTTATTTTCACCAGTAGCTGGGTTTCTTGAAAATGCTACACCTGTTCCTGAATTATCTCCCATGTTACCAAAAACCATGGACTGAACATTTACTGCTGTTCCCATAGCATCGTCAATATCATTTAGCCTTCTATAAAGGATAGCACGGTCATTGCCCCATGATTTAAATACTGCAGAAATAGCAAGGTCAAGTTGTTCACGAGGATCTTGTGGGAAGTCTTCGCCCTTTAATTCTTTGTATTTTTCCTTGTATTCATCTACTAATTCTTTTAAGTCTTCTGCAGTAAGTTCAGTATCTAGATCTACGCCTCTATCATTTTTTTTAGCAGTTAGTAATCTTTCAAAATTATTTTTATCAAGACCCATAGCTACATCTGCAAACATTTGGATAAATCTTCTGTAAGAGTCATAGGCAAATCTTTCATTTTCTGTTTTTTTAGCTAAACCTATAACTGCATCATCATTTAAACCAAGGTTTAAAATAGTATCCATCATACCTGGCATGGAGATAGGTGCACCGGATCTAACTGATACTAAAAGTGGATCTTCAGTAGAACCAAAGGTTTTCCCGTTGGCTTCTTCAAGGCCTTTGATATGTTCAGAAACTTCTTTATTTAAATCGTCCCATAGCTTTTGGTCTTCTTTATAAAATCTTGTACATGCCTCGGTGGTCACAGTAAAACCATAAGGAACAGAAATTCCCATAGTTGTCATTTCTGCAAGGTTTGCACCTTTACCACCTAATAAGGACTTCATTTCTTTGTTGCCTTCATTAAAACCATAAACATATTTTTCGCTCATGTTTTTCCCCTTCCTAATTTACATTTTCAATGCTACTGATTATGTATTCTGATATTTCCTCAATAGATTTATAAGTAACATCTATGATTTGACAATCTAGGTCTTCCATTAGCTCATTAGCATAGGCAATTTCTTTTTCAATACGGTCTAAATCAGAATAATTTGAGTCAGATGACAGATTTATAGATTTAAGTCGCTCTTGCCTAATTTTTTGCAGTCTATCTTTATCTAGAGTGAGACCAAAGATTTTTTTAGAATCAATTTCAAAAAGTTCACGTGGAACTCTAGATTCTAATAAAATTGGTACATTTATAACCTTATAGCCTATGCTGGCTAGATAAACTGATAGTGGAGTTTTGGAAGATCTTGAAACTCCTATAATACATAAATCACAATATTTTAGTCCCTTAAAATCTCTGCCATCATCATATTTTATAGCAAAATCCAAAGCATCTAGTCTCTTATAATGGTGGACTATCTTATAATCATCATCAGCTAAGCCATCCATAGGCTCCAAGCCTAAAAATTTACTAATTTTATTTAAGGAATAGCTGGTATAATCGATAGTTAAGATATCTTCGTTTTTGCTAAGTTCATTAAGAAACTTATTGTGCTCTGGGTCATTTAGAGAATTGAAAATTATCTTTGAACCTATATCTTCTTTTACTGCATCAAATATAGAGGATAGGTTATCTTTTGTTTTCACATTGGTAAAGGTTTTCTCTTTATATTCAACTTCAAATTTTTCCATAGTATTATAAGCCAACCTTGCCATACCTACTCCATCTGTATCCGATATAATGTACACAAATAAATCCATATAATTATCCTCCTCTAACCCTAAAGATATTATAACACTAAATTGTAAATATGAAAATATTTTCACAAAAGAATTTTATTAAAATTTATTTATAAAGTATGTTTTTGACAAAATTATTTATGGTAATATAATAATAAAAGAATTAAATATGAAATAATAAAAGAGGAGTAAACTGTGAGTACTTTAAGAGAGAAGATGGTTGGTGTAAATCTTTAGTCACAAGCTTTTGAAGGTTGCTTTTATGTATATTTCAATGTGGTACGCATAAGTACGATAAGAGTCTTTTAATTATAAAAGGAATTTAGGTGGTAACGCGATAACTCGTCCTAGAGCTATGGCCTTGCCACCTTTTTTAATGAATTTTAAAGGAGAAATAATGGAAACAAAATATAATCCTAGTGGATTTGAAAAAGAAATCTATAAAAAATGGGAAGATGGCGGATATTTTAAAGCTGATGTAAATAAAGACAAGAAGCCATTTACAATAGTGATGCCACCTCCAAATGTTACTGGACAACTACACTTAGGTCACGCCCTAAATAACACTATCCAAGATATAGTAATTCGTTATAAAAGAATGGCTGGTTTTGAAGCGCTTTGGATACCAGGAACAGACCACGCATCTATTTCTACAGAAGCAAAAGTAGTTGGCAAAATCCGCAGCGAAGGCCATACAAAAAAAGAATTAGGCCGCGAAAAGTTTTTAGAAGAAGCTTGGGCATGGACAGAAGAATACGGCGGTACTATCAAAAGACAATTAAGAACTATCGGTGTTTCTTGCGATTGGGACTATGATAGCTTTACTATGGATGAAAACTTAACTCGTGCAGTAAAAAAAGTTTTCAAGAAAATGTATGATGATGGTTTAATCTACCAAGGAAATAGAATCGTAAACTGGGATCCAGAAGCTGAAACAGCAATCTCAGATGCAGAGGTTTACCACGTAGAAAAAGAGGGAAATCTTTGGTATATCAAATATTTCTTTGAAGATAGTGACGAGTACATCACAATAGCAACAACCCGTCCAGAAACTATGTTTGGTGACCTTGCGGTTGCAGTAAACCCAGAAGACCCTAGATTTAAAGATAAAATAGGTAAAAATTTAATTTTACCAATAGTTGGCAGAAAAATTCCACTAATTGAAGATAGCTATGTAGATATGGAATATGGTACAGGTTGTGTAAAAATTACACCAAGCCACGATCCTAATGACTTTGAAGTTGGAGAACGCCACGACCTTGGCCAATGTGTAGTAATTGATACAAAAGGACATATTACAGATGATTATGGAAAATATTCTGGACTTGATAGATACGAAGCTCGTAAACTTTTAGTAAAACAATTAGAAGATGAAGGCTACCTAGTAAAAACTGAAACCTTAACTCACGCAGTAGGTTACAGTGAAAGAACAAATGTTGTTATAGAGCCACTTATTTCTAAGCAATGGTTTGTTAAAATGGATGAGCTTGCAAAAATGGCAGCTGAAGTTTATGAAAATGGAGAATTAAAATTGATACCAGATTCTCTAGGTAAAACTTACATGAACTGGCTAAATAATATTAGAGACTGGACAATTTCTCGTCAGCTTTGGTGGGGACATAGACTCCCAGTATTCTACACTGATGATGGAGAAATCATAGTTTCAGAAGAAGAACCAGATGAAAATGGTATGCTAAATGGAGTTCATGTTACCCAAGAAGAAGATACCCTTGATACATGGTTCTCATCAGCTCTTTGGCCATTTGCAACACTTGGTTGGCCTATAGAAAATGATAGATTAGATTATTTCTTTCCAACAGATATTTTAGTAACAGGATATGACATTATATTCTTCTGGGTTATTAGAATGGTATTTGCTTCTTTATATACAACAGGGGAAGTTCCATTTGATCACGTATTATTTACAGGTCTTATCCGTGACCCACAAGGTAGAAAAATGAGTAAATCTCTAGGAAATGGTGTTGATCCAATCGATGTAGTAAACGAATATGGAGCAGACGCACTAAGATTTACACTTATTACTGGAAATAGTCCAGGTAATGATATGCGTTATGATGAAAAAAGAATCATAGCTAGTCGTAACTTTGCTAATAAATTATGGAATGCAACTCGTTTTGTTTTAATGAATATTGATCAGGGAGATGATCTAGGCTTCTCTAAAGTAGAAAATCTTGCCCTAGAAGATAAGTGGATTTTAAAACGTCTTAATAATGTTATAGAAGAAGTAACAAAAAACCTTGAGAAATATGAAATCGGTCTTGCTGCTAGTAGAATAGAAGACTTTATCTGGGAAGAATACTGTGACTGGTATATAGAATTTGCTAAACTAAGATTAAATAGTGATGATGAAGCAGCAAAAGCAGATGTTAAAAAAGTTCTACTTTATGTACTAAACAAAATGATAGCTTTACTTCATCCATTTATGCCATTTATAACAGAAGAAATTTATTCAGCTCTACCAAATAAAGATGATATGCTAATAGTAGAAGAATGGCCAAAATTTAATGAGGACTTTGAATTTATAAGCGAAGAAGCTACAGTAAACTCAGCAATAGAAGCGATTACTGCTATTAGAAACCAAAGAGCTACCTTAAATGTTGGTGCAAAAACCAAACAAGATCTAATAATCCTTGCGGAAAATGAAGAGTACAAAAATCTATTAGAAAATTTAAAAGGACAATTTAAAAACTTAGCAAATTCAAGTGAAGTAGATATCTACCTAAAAGAAGAATTTGAAGGTGAAAAAGAAAACTTAGTAAACCTAGTATTTAACGAGTTTTCAGTTCTAATGAGCTTAGATGACCTAATGGACTATGAAAAAGAACGTGCCCGTCTAAAAGATGAGATAAAAAGACTAGAAGGCGAAATAAAAAGAGCAAGTGGTAAGTTAAATAACGAAAGCTTCGTAAACAAGGCTCCAGAAGCAGTTGTAAATGAAGAACGTGAAAAACTTACTAACTACGAAGATTTACTAGAAAAAACAAAAGTTTCTCTTGAAGAAATAAAAGACAAATAAATCTATTTTTAAAGTAATTAAACTATAAAAATAAACTGATAATTATTTGACTAAATCCTCTTCCTAATATATTATTAAATTATAAATATTATGGAGGAGGATATATTTATGAAAAAATATTTGTTACCCTTATTAGCTAGCTTTATGCTAATATTTACAGCTTGTTCAAACAATGCAAATACAGATGAGCAAGCTAAAGTAGAAGAAGATACTACTGAACAAACAGTAGCAAGTGAAGGTGAAGTTTTTAAAATAGGTGCCATTCCTGACTTTGACCAAGCTGAAATGGAAGAAGCTTTTGATGATTTTGCTCAGTACTTATCAAATGAAATTGGTACACCAGTAGAATTTGTTCCAACAGTAGACTATGCATCATTAGTTACTGCTTTTGATAGGGGAGAGATCGACCTAGCTTGGTTTGGGGGACTTACTGTAACTCAAGCTTTAAATACAGTTCCAGAAGCAGAAGCCTTTGCTCAAAGACCATCTGACCAAGAATTTAAATCAGTATTTATTGAGCAAAAAGGATTAAGTTTAACAGGTCTTGAAGATTTAAAGGGCAAATCATTTACTTTTGGATCAGAAAGCTCAACATCAGGACATCTAATGCCAAGATATTTCTTAACAGAAGCTGGAATCAATCCTGATGAAGATTTTGATGGAGCTCCAAATTATTCTGGTTCTCATGATAAAACTTATAAACTTGTAGAATCAGGAGCTTTCCAAACTGGAGCAGTAAATGTTCAATACTGGGAAAAAGCTTTAGAAGAAGGTCTAGTAGATGAAACAAAAGTAGAAGAGTTTTATAGAACTCCAGATTTCTATGATTACAACTGGACTTTAAATAAAGATATTGACCAAAAATTTGGTGAAGGAACAGCACAAAAAGTAAAAGATACTATCTTAAATATGAAAAAAGAAGATAGCAAAATCATGGACTTACTTTCAACAGAAGAATTTATCGAAACTAAAAATGAAAACTACGACTTAATTAAAGAAGTTGCAGAACAATTAGGAATGTTAAATTAATCAATGGAAAACTCAATTCTTACTATAAAAAATTTGAATAAAAGTTTTGATGATCAAGTCATTCTTAACGATGTAAATTTAAATATTAAAACAAATGAAATAGTAGCGCTTATTGGCCCTTCTGGGGCTGGTAAGTCTACTATTTTAAATTTAATTACTAATGTAATAAGCCCAGATAATGGTGAAATTATCGTTGATAATACAAATATTAACCAAATAAAAAATAATAAACTAAGGGCGAAAAAAGTTGGTATCATCCGCCAAAGCTTTGACCTAGTGGATTCTTTATCAGTAATTAATAATGTTTTGATAGGTAGGTTTAACGAGTGGGGATTTGGTAAATCATTTGTAAATTTAATTCACACAAAAGAAAAAGACCTTGCTTTGGAAACTTTAGCCAAGGTAGGCCTAAAAGATAAAGCCAATCAAAAAGTTTCTTTACTATCAGGTGGAGAAAAACAAAGAGTTGCCATAGCAAGACTTATGGTACAAAATCCAAAACTAATTTTAGCAGATGAGCCAGTTTCATCCCTAGACCCAGCCCGTAGTAAAGAAATATTAGAACTTTTAACTAATCTTGCCAAAGATAATAACCAATCTTTGCTAGCTAGTGTTCACTCAGTAGAACTTGTAAAAGAATATTTTGATAGGGCTATTGCCTTAAGAGATGGGCAAATAGTATTTGACAAAAAGGTAAGCGAGATTAAGGAAGCAGATTATAAAAATCTTTACCAAATAAAAAAGGACTTAGTATGAGAAGTAAATCTACTAATAGACCCTTTAGGTTATTATTTTTATTATTAATTATTTTTATATTATCATTAACCTACATAGATTGGTCGGCAGGTATTATCCATGCAGGTGGGATACCAATTCTAAAATCCATGCTTAAAGCTATGATTCATCCTGATATATCTGGACCGATTTTAATAAAAGCCTTAGATGCGACTTGGCTAACTTTATCTTATGCTTTAATTTCTATTTCTCTGGCAATTATTCTTGGCCTTATCCTAGGCATATTGGCTGCTGGGGTTATTTTTAAAAACAAAATAGTGATGAAAATTGCTAGAGGTATATTAGGATTTTTAAGAGCCATCCACGAATTAGTTTGGGCATGGATATTTGTTGCAGCTATCGGGCTAAATCCCCTTGGTGCCGTCATCGCCTTAGCTATTCCTTATGCGGGAGCTCTTGGTAAAGTTTATGCAGATTTACTTATGGAAGTAGATATAAAACCAGTAGAAGCTGCCAAACTTAGCGGGGCTAGCAATATGCAGGCGCTTTTTTATGTTTACTTCCCCCTAGCTTTTAAAGAAATGCTAAGCTACACCCTCTATAGATTAGAATGTGCTGTAAGAAGCTCATCTGTTTTAAGTTTCGTAGGTCTAGGTGGATTAGGTTTTCAAATTCAACTTGCCCTTCAAGATATGAATTTTACTAGGGTTTGGATATATATTTACTTTTTAATAGCCCTGGTTTTAATTATAAGTACTTGGAATAATAGTTTAAGAAAGACTTCCTCTAGTAAGGATAGGGTCAAAATTACTGCTATCATTCTTTTAGTATTGATTATCTTATCCTATATCAGCTTATTTAGAAATAATAATACAAATATAAACGAACTTTTTAGTGACAAAAACAAAGAATATTTTACAAACTTTATGAATGGTTTGCTAGGAAGAGGGGAAGAATTACCAGCTTTTAGAGATCCGTCAAAATGGAAAGAAGCCCTAAAGTTAAGCTTTGATACTCTCATTTTAAGTATAATTGCCATGGGTGTTGCTAGTATATTAATGTTTATATTTGTAGTTTTCTCTGCCAGAAATGTAAGAAATGAAAGTCTAATATCAAATAATATTTTTGGAAAAATAATGTTTTATGTTGCAAGATTTTTATTTTTAGTAACAAGAGCCATTCCTGAGCTAATGTGGGCTATGATTTTAGTTTTTATATTTAAACCAGGTCTACCAGCAGGAGCCTTGGCACTTGGCCTCCATAACTTTGGTGTTTTAGCAAAACTTTGTTCAGAGGTTATAGAAGAAATGGATCCAAGACCTATAAAAAATCTAAGTTTAAACGGAGCTAGCACCTCTCAAGCTTTACTCTATGGAATTTTTCCAGAAACCAGTATAAAGTTTATAAATTATATTTTATACAGGTGGGAAGTTACTATTAGAACGACAATAGTTGTTGGTTTTGTAGGAGCTGGTGGCCTAGGTATGGCCTTTAAACTCGCCATGAGCTTCTTTAAGTATTCAGAAATCACGCTTTATATGTTATGCTATTTAATATTAGTATATCTTGCAGATTTTATTTCTAAAAAGTGCAAGGACTATATTAGAAAGTAGGGGTATATAAAATGTATGAAGACTTTTCTTATATATATGATAAATTAAGTTTTGACTTAGACTATGAAGGTTACGCAAATAATATTTTAAAACTTGTAGATCAATATAATATTAAAAAAGAAAATATGCTAGAACTTGCCGCAGGATCTGGAATGCTTACAAAATATTTTTTTGATGAATTTGAAAATATTGATGCTTTAGATATATCACCAGATATGCTTAATGTATTTGCAAATAAATACGATAATGATAACATCAATCTTATTTACTATGACATGGTGGAGTTTGAGAATTCTGGTAAGTACGACTTAATAGTTATCCTGCTTGATTCTATAAACTATGTGACAGATCCAAAAAATCTACAAAAACTTTTTAATAATTGCTATAAAAATTTAAAAGATGAAGGTCTTTTGGTTTTTGATATCAATTCTGAGTACAAAATGACACAAGTTTTTGGTTCTAATTGCTATGTTTACGAATATGAAGATATTTTCTATACTTGGGATAATTATTATGAAGATGATTTGGTAGATATGCACCTTAATTTCTTTGTGGAAAATGAAGATGGATCCTATGATAGAATCTATGAGTACCAGCAAGAAAGAATTTATAGGACTGATGAAGTTACTAAAATGGTTGAACAAGCAGGTTTTAAGGATGTAAAAACTTATGATGAAGATGACTTTGGTAATGTAAAAGATGATAGCCAAAGGATATTATTTAGTGCAGTAAAGGGCATGTAATGGCAAAGGGTATAGTAAAATTTTTTGATAATAAAAAAGGATACGGATTTATAAATTCTGAAAATAAAGATTATTTTGTGCATTTTTCAAGTATAATCTCTGATGAAGCTTATAAAAAATTATCAGAAGGAGATGAAGTCTCCTTTGAAATAATAGACCAACCACGTGGGCCTTCCGCGATTAATGTAATTAAATTGGAGGATTAGTTATGGATTCCTGGTCACTTCCTATTATAATTATTTTGTTAATCTTGCCTCAAATTCACTACCTAAAGAAAACTAGTGATTACAAAAAGATGAATATTGGGAAAAAGCGGTTTGTAAAACAAAAACAAAGTTTTGATGATCATACAGAAATGTATATTACCAATACGGACGGTCATGATATTTTTGTAAGACTTCATGAAAATGAAAACCCAAAAGGGATTGTCCAACTAGTCCATGGCATGGCAGAACATTCCTATAACTATGTAGATTTTATTAATTATTTAGTTAATGATGGATATATAGTAATAGCCCACGATCACAGAGGTCATGGTAAAAGTATTTCAGAAAAATATCCTAATGGATATATGAGACTTTCAGAAGAATTAGTTGATGATGCTTATGTAGTAAACTCCTTTATCCATGATAAATATCCTGATCTACCAATTTATATGATAGGCCACTCTATGGGGTCAATGATTGCTCGTATGTACTTACAAAATTACGATGATACAATCGAAAAATTAGTTTTAATAGGTACAGTAGAGCACAGCAAAATAGCTCCATTTGGAGTATTTATAGGAAATATCATTAGCTTTTATTTTGGAGAATACCAACCCGCAGTTTTAACCCCACTCTTACCAGGAGATGGGTATGATACTTGGATATCTTATAACATGGATAATATTATAGAAAAAAGAAATGATAGTTTTAGAGTCTTTCAATTTTTAGAAAGAGCTGTTGTAGTAATTATAGATTTAAACAATAAGATGGCTAAAGTAAGCAACTATAAATTGCAAAATCCAAATCTAAGAATTCACTCAGCAACAGGTGCTGATGATATAGTTACAGGATCAACTAATGGATTAAAAAACTCTATCGATACTCTAGCAAAAGCAGGCTATAAAAATATCACTTATAAAGAATATGACCATATGCAGCATGAAATCTTAAATGAAAAAGACAATAAAATAGCCTATGATGATATCTTAGAATTTTTAAATAAATAAAAAGTTCCTAGTAAATACTAGGAACTTTTATTTTGTCATTTTATAATTATATAATCTAACACCGGGGGTGATATTTATATCATTAAAGCCTGCATGGGTTAAAATATCTGCTGCATACTAGCTTCTTCTAGTAGAACCACAATACATAGCTAGGTGCTTATAGTTTTTATTTTACTGATATGGTTTAAAACTTCTTCATGAGGAATATTAATAGATCCAGGTACATGGTCTTCATCGTATTCTTCTTTTGTTCTAGCATCAATTATAAAATAATTTTCTAAATTATCTTCCAAATCTTTTCAGCTAATTACTTATACTCTTTAGTAAGCTCTCTTATATAATACCATTTTTAAACCATTGCTATACTTTCATTAATTTAATATAATATAGGAGTAAATAAAATTAAGGAGACAGCCTATGAACTATTTAAAACTAAATGAACAAGCCCACCGTGAAGTAAAAGATTTAATAGAAAAGGTTAAATCATCAAAGGGAAAAACCAAAGAAAATACCTTCTATAAAGTTTATGCAAAACTTGCTGGCCACCATGAAGCAGAGGAAAATATAGTATTTCCAAAAGCCTTAGAAAAATGTGAGAGCGAAGAGGATAAGGCTACTATTTTAGAAATGCCAGAAGAACACTCATTAATCATGTTTCAGCTAGGAGTTTTAAATAACACTCCTTTGGATAATGAAACTTGGGATGCAAAATTTAGTGTGTTTGAAGAAATCGGAACCCATCATATGGATGAGGAAGAAGACGAGTTTGCCAAAGTAGCTAAAAAATTATTTACAGATGATGAGCTAGAAGATATAGGTGCTAGAGTAGAAGAAGAAATGGAAGCTATACAAAAAGAATGGCTTGAGAAACTTAAAAAATAAAAAGGCTTATGATAGCCTTTTTTATTTGTTATTTTATAGGCAATATCTTTCAAAAATACTTATTGACTTTCTCCTGATATTAATTTACGATTAGAAAAATATTCAAAGGAGGATTTATATGGAATATTTAAAACTTATAGGTATTCTGATAATTGTTTTAGGATTTATTTTTAAATTAAATATTGTATTTACAGTTATATTATCAGGATTCGTAACAGCCATGGTTGCAGGTATTTCAATACCAGAATTTCTAACCATCCTTGGCGAAAACTTTGTAAACCAAAGAATAGTAACCCTATTTATCATTACTTTGCCAGTTATAGGTTTATCTGAGCAATATGGATTAAAACAATCCGCAGAAAAATTAGTTAAAAAACGTGAAAACTTATCACCAGGTGCATTATTTAATGTTTATTTGTTATTTAGAGAATTAGCTGGTTTCCTATCCATGAGAATTTATGGTCTAGTACAATTTGTTAGACCAATTATATTCCCAATGGCAGAAGCAGCTGTAGAAAAACAAAATGGTAACATTACACCAGAACAAAGCGAAAAGTTAAAAGCTCGTGCTACAGCTATGGAAAACTTCGGTAACTTCTTTGCTCAAAACACTTTTATTGGGGCAGGTGGAGTGCTTTTAATTACAGGACAAATGGAATCATTAGGTTATCCTGTAACAAACGCTGATATTGCAGCAAAATCTCTACCAATAGCTCTAATTTGTTTAGCCCTAGGAGTTATTAAAAATATCATTGATGATAGAAAATTAAGGGAGGCTAAATAATGCAAACAATATTTGGAATGCCAACAGCAGACTTTTTTCCAAAATTCTTAGAATTTATATATGTATTAATAGGCCTACAATTTTTCTATACAGCATTTAGAGTAGCAAGATCAAAAGATAATGAAAAGAAATTTACCACCGTAGTATTTTGGTTGATTTTAGGTATACTTTTTGCCTTTGGAAAATTAATCCCATCTATGGTATCAGGAATCCTTGTAGTTATCATTGGTGTTATCTCACTGATGAATGGTATTATGGTAAAGGGTGCTATAATCAATGATGAAAGATTAGAAGTAGAAGGTTCAGATAGATTAGGTAATAAAATATTTATACCAGTTATTGTAATGGCAGTCCTTGCAATTATTCTTGCAAAACTTATCCCAGATTCATCTTCATCTATCCTAGGATTTACAGCAATCGTTGCAATTATTGTTGTAATGATTATGACAAAATCAGGATTTGGTGCTATGATGAAACAATCTGATAGAATGGTTCAACAAGTAGGAGCAGTGGCCATCTTACCACAACTTTTAGCAGCCTTAGGAGCAATATTTGCTGCAGCTGGCGTTGGTGATGTTATTGCTTCAATAATTGGTGGCATGATACCAACGGTTAATCCTTGGACAGGATCTATTGCTTATGTCCTAGGTATGGTAATCTTTACAGCAATAATGGGAAATGCTTTTGCTGCCTTTACAGTAATTACAGCAGGAATTGGTGTTCCATTTGTAATTGCCCAAGGTGCAGATCCAGCAATTGCAGCAGCACTTGCAATGACAGCAGGATATTGTGGTACATTAATGACACCTATGGCTGGTAACTTTAACGTACTTCCAGTAGGATTATTAGAAATGAAGGATAGAAACGGGGTAATAAAAGAACAAGCCCCATTCTCAATATTAATGATAATTGCCCACATACTTTTAATGAGATTTTGGGCGTTTTAGGAGGAATATATGAAAATTTTAGTAACAGGATTTGACCCATTTGGTGGTGAACCAACAAACCCAGCTATTGAGTCAGTAAAAAGAATAGATGATAACATAGAAGGTGCTGAAATAATCAAACTTGAAATACCAACAGTATTTCATAAAGCAGCTGATGTTGTAGAAGCAAAAATCAAAGAAGTAAATCCAGATGTGGTTTTATCAATCGGTCAAGCAGGTGGTAGATATGGTATCACTGTAGAAAGAGTTGCTATAAACGAAGATGACGCTCGTATAGAAGATAACGAAGGTAACCAACCAATAGATGTAGTTATTAGAGAAGACGGAGCGCCAGCATATTTTTCAACCCTACCAATCAAAGCTATGGTAGAAGAAATCAAAAAAGAAAACCTACCAGCAAGTGTTTCAAATACAGCAGGTACCTTTGTATGTAACCACATAATGTACCAAGACCTATACTTAGCTGAAAAATATGGAAATATCAAAGCTGGTTTTATCCACGTACCATATTTAACAGAACAAGTAGTTGATAAAAAAGATACAGCATCAATGAGTCTAGAAGATATCGTAAAAGGACTAAATGCAGCGATTAGAGCCATAGTAAAATACGATAATAAAGAAGACTTAAGCGTAACAGGTGGAGCAACCCACTAAAATAAAAGACCCGCAAGGGTCTTTTAAATTGCGAAAAAATGGGTATACTCTATTAAAGAGATAAAGGAGAAATACTATGGAAAGTAATAAAGAAAAACAAGTATATGAAGCAGATGATCTTGAACAAGAAGATAAATTTGGATACGAAAAAACAAACGAAGAAATAGAAAAAATTAAACAATATCAAGAATCAATAGTAGAAGATGTACCAATGAGTAATGGAGCAAATTGCGGAATTGTAGAATTTGAAGGCCAAAGAATCAATACCTGTAAGGGTGAAAAAATAGTTAAAAAAGGATACGAAAATCCAGATAACCGTTAGGAACGCATTACGACTGGCAAATGATTATAGGATGGCAATTAAAAAAGAGAAGATAAAAATTATCCTATTGATTACGAAAAATAAAAAAACGACATATAAAAAGACAGGACGTAAGTCCTGTCTTTTTTAGTTTTTTAATTAGTTTCCTGTATTTTCTGTAGCGTCTTCTTCTACTTCTGTAGCTGCATCATCTGCTGCATCTTCAGCGTTTTCTTCTGCTTTTGTAGCTGCATCGTCTGCTTTTTCTTCTACTTCTGTTGTAGTTTCTTCTACAGCTGGTTCTTCAACTGTTGTTTCTGTAGTGTCAGCTTCTTCTGATTTTTCAGCATTGTTTCCACATCCTGCAAATGCGAATGTTCCTGCGAATGCTAATGCTAATAATTTTTTATTCATAATACTCTCCTTTGCGTTAATTACTTTAACACGGCTTATTATAGTCTCATGACCACTCTTTGTCAAATATAGTTATATTTCACATATAAACTTAAGTTTCAAGCTATGCTTCACAATAAATATAAAAAAACTCCTACTTCTCGTAGGAGTAATTTTCATATTTAAGCAGCTTTATTAGCACTTGCCTCTGTACTAACATTTGTTAGTCTGCTGTCAGATTCTGGATTTATTGTTCCAGCTTCTCTTATTGCGTTTTCAAATATTTCTGAAATTAGTTCGTATTCAGCAAGCTTTGTTTGGTCTTTAAGCATTTCATATCCATCTCCACCTATGGCCATAAAATCATTAGTAACTAAGGTGTAGGTTTTTTCAGGGTCATATGCTTCCCCTTTAATGGTAATTTCTGATACTCTTTGCCCAGCTGGTTTTGTTGCATCATATTTTACTACCATACCACCAATTTGTGGGAACTTACCTGCTGAGTTTGGAGCTTCTGAAAGCCCGTGTTCTAATGCGTCTTTAATCACTGAACCCTTTACCTCGAGAGTTACTGCAAAGTTTGTGAATGGGAATACTGTTAGAACATCGCCTTTAGTAATGTTTCCAGCTGCAATTGATTCTCTAATACCACCACCGTTTGTGATTGCTACATCTGCACCAGTTGCTTTTATCATGGCATCTGTTACAAAATCACCTAGGTTTGTTTCACTAGTTCTTACCATATCTCGTGCACCGATTAGGTCTACTTTTGTTTCTCCTACTTTTTGGTCAAGTACTTTTTTATTTTCATTAGTCACTGCTTCTATTTGATCTAGGGTATCTTTGTTTGCGTGTAGGTATTTCATTCTGCTATATGGTTTTAGGCTAGCATTTTTAGCTACAACTTTATTATTTTTATCAAGTAGCAGAGTTACATCACCTATGAAGTATCCGTGTGCTTTTGCTTGAGCTATTAAAGTATTGCCAACATATCTACCGTTTTGAAGTTCTGTGTGTGAGTGACCATCAACAATTAAATCAATGCCTTCTACATTTTCTGCAATCATAGTAGATGTTTCTACACTTTCTTTATCTTCTCCTAAGTGAGATATACAAATTATTACTTGCGCACCTTGGTTTTTAAGCTTTGCTACTTCATTTTTGGCAGTTTCTATAGAGTTTACAAATGTAAGACCTTCAGTATTTGCTGGTGATGATTTGGTTTTAGTTTCCTCTGTTGCAAGGCCAAATAACCCTACTTTTACTCCATCAACATCGATAATGCTATCAGCATCTAGGATGTTGTTGCCTTCTTCGTTTACTACATTTGCTGCAAATATTGGGAAATTGGCTTTTTCGTTAAGTTCAATTAATCTTTGGTAGCCATAGTTAAAGTCGTGGTTTCCTGCAGTCATAGCATCAAAACCCATTTGATTCATTACATTTACTACGCTATCCCCACTTGAAATAGTTGCAAATGTTGTACCGTGAACAACATCCCCAGCATTAAGGAGCAGAGCATTATTAGCTACATTTTTATTATCGTAATATGTTTTTAGTTTAGCAAAACCTAGTTCTCCATTTTTTTCATTTTCTTCAACTCTACCGTGAGTATCATTTACGTGAACTACAGAGATAGTTTTATAACCTCGAAGTTTGTTAAGAGTATATTCTGATTTTGCTTGTAATTTTATAGAATCATTTACTATATTTATAAATTTATCCTTGCTAGATTCAATTTTATTTGGTGTTAGTTCAAATAAAAGAAATACTGATTCTTGTTTTACCTTGTTATCGAATACTGAAGCGTCAAGTTTTTTGATTTGGTCACTTTCTTTTGTACGTTCTGGATGTAATTTTTCTACTACTGATTTTGATTTTGCCAAAACAGCATCTGATTCGCTTACTAATTGTTTTAATTGAGATTCTGATCCGTTAGCTAGATTTGGAAATTCTTCTAAAAGCATTCTACTAGCTTTATTTGAAACATTGTTTGAAAAATAAGATGCTTCTAACTGAGACTTTTGGCTGTCATTTAGATTTGCAGCATAGGCATCATTGCCTGATACAAGTGCTCCTGATGCAAGAAGTGCAAGACTTAATGCAGCAGAAAAAATAGGTTTTACTTTTTTGTTGGTAAACATATTTCCCCCTTTAGTGTAATTTTCTTTATTATATCATATACTAAATTAAAAATTATTTTTGTAAAAAATATTTTATATTTAAAGCCGTTTGTAAAATATAAGTAAGGGTAAAAGTAGTTTATAGAGGTGGTTTATTATGGAAAAATTTATAGAAAAATTACCAATAGAGGTTACAGATATAAGGGCAGCGCGTGGTGGAGACGTCAATGATGCCTACAAAATATATTCTAACAATGAGATTTATTACATGCTAGTCCAAGAAAATTGTGATGATAGTTTTTATGATGGTGAAATAGAGGGCCTTAAACTTTTTGAAAAAATTGGAGTAACTGGACCTAGGGTAATTGATCATGGATTTGTTGATGGAGATGCTTATTTACTATTATCATTTCTAGATGAGGGTAGCCGTGGATCTCAAAGTGAACTTGCAAAAACAGTAGCAAAACTTCACCAGTATAAAAGTCCTAACTCTAAATTTGGCTTCGATTATAAGCATAGGGGTTCACAAACTACATTTTCAAATGAATGGAGTGATACTTGGTCAGAAGTTTTTCTAGACCAAAGGATGTCAGTTCTAGCTAAGCAATTAATGGATATGGACTTATGGACTGCTTATGATTATGAAAAATATCTAAAAGTATATGCCATTATGAAAGAGGAATTAGATAAGCATAAATCAGAACCATCCTTACTACACGGAGATTTATGGGGTGGTAATTACATGTTTTTAAAAGATGGAACACCGGCCTTATTTGATCCAAGTCCATTTTATGGAGATAGGGAATTTGATATCGGTATTACAACTGTTTTTGGTGGATTTACAGATGAATTTTATAACAGATACAACCAAATTTATCCTCTAGAAGATAATTTTAGACTGCGTTTAGAGTTTTATAGGCTTTATCTATATATGGTTCACTTAGTTAAATTTGGAAATATGTATGAGTCATCTGTAAATATGACTATGGAGAATATACTAGGATATTGAGGTTAATTATGACATTAATAGAAAAAAGTAAAGAAAAAGTATTGGAATTTGTACAAAGTGAATATGATGGTTATACTGATATAAATTATATAGGTGAGTGGGAAAGCTACGATTGCTATGAAATAAATACTGATGAAGATACAGATGGGGTAGGAGCATTTGCTCTAGTAGATGAAGATGGTGTCCGTCTTGCTGATAGTGATGAAGATTATGAAATAGTACATTTTTTTAGTATATCATAGGAGAAATATGGAAAATAAATACTATGACCAAGCCCTAGAGTTTGCTATAAAGGAATTTGAAGAAGATAGTGAAATATCTTACCTAGGTGACTACGAGGGATACGAAGTATATAGAATAAAAGACAATGACGATGAAAGTAATTTTTTAGTAGATGAATATATCTTGGCTAATAGTGATGGTGTAGCAAAATCCTACTACCATGAATCAGTAGCCATTGCTAGAAAATTTGGTTTATAAATGAGAGCGCTAGGAAACTAGCGTTTTTTTAAGCAAAAAAATCCTTGGCAAGGTATAATGATTGGAAGATTAACTAAGGGGGCTTATATGAAATATGAAGATATAAAGAAAATGATTGATAATATAGCAGCTGATATTTCTAAGCTCCAAGTAGGCGAAAAGCAGACATTTAAAAGAAAAATTGAAGCAGGTGATATAAGGGGAGTAATTGATATAAGCCATGAAAAGGAAGAAAAAATCCCTCCGAGAATAAATAATGATCAACCAGTAGTAAAAGACTATAGGTATTGGATTTTAAAACTTGACCGTCATTATAAGTCCAAGGCTATGAGAGTTAACCAATTAAATGTGGCTGCCCTAAAAATGTATGCAAGGCTTTGTGAGAGCCTTGAAATTTATTTAAATAACCAAGGAACAACTGTTGCCAGACATGTATCAAAGCTAAGACGCGAAACGGTAAATTTTGACTTATACTATACTATCTATCTAATAGCAGAAACGCAGGTTTTAAACTTTTATAATCCTCTTTCAAGAAAGTCAGCGGAAAAGTCATATAAAATAATCGAAGATTATGTAGGAGTAGAAGCTAGGAAAATACTAGAAGATAGGGCTCAAGAATTTAAAAATGAATTAAAACCTGCAGATAAGGAAACTAAAGAATATTTTAAGCTTACAGATAATAATAAAGTTTCCTTATGGTGGGATCCAGATGGGTCTTTTAGAGAGAAATATAATTTTACTAAAGAAGAACAGCTAGCAATTGATCAAATTTCTAAGCGCTCCAATGTCTTATGGAAAAACAAAAAAGTTTATAAACTACTGATGGACCTATACTTATCTACTCTAAGAGCCTTATTTGACTCAAATAAATAGAAACTAAAAGGCTAACTAGGATAATAAAGCCTTACCAGCAATCAAAAGATATCTTAGATGCTATTTTAATTATAAGTGAGAAAAATATTAGAGAAGTCATTAGTTTTTATGGACGGATATCGACACAAAAGGCCACTGACTTATTAAAAGAAGAAACCAATAACGATATCTATAACTTTGTAAGTAACTACCAAGAGCTTTATCTGAAAAATTTAGACTTTGATTTATTAGATAATATTTACCGAGATTATTTTGATAAAAATCCTAAAAAAACCCAAGATTTTATAAATTATCTTATATATCTTGATATAAAGGAAGAGATAAAACTTATAAAAGACTATAAAAACCATGAAAATTTTGAAAAAATATTAAATGAACTTGTTAAGTCTTGGTACGAGGATGAGAAGATAATTGCTTTATACTACTTATATAGAAATAATATAAATAAAAAAAGCCATGACAAATATTTATTTGAAATTATCAATAAGGCAAACTTCGACCAATTTTTACAACTTATAAAAGAAAATGAATTAAGCTTAGATTTAATTGAAGAAATTAGAACTCTTAAAAATATTGCTCCTAAAAAAATTAAGGTAGATAATAAAAAAATTGATATTTCTAGAAAAAACTTGGATAAAACTGTAAGTCTTGTAAATAAATTTTTCGATGAAGAAGAAGTCATTAAACCTATAAAAGAAGATGTAGAAAATGAAGAAGAAATTTCCTATAATGATGTATTGGTTAAAATTTTAAACCATGGCTTTATTTCTGTTGGTGAAGTCCAAGACTTGGCAAAAAAAGATGGTCTTACTTTAAATACTTTTATAGGAAATATAAATGAATCCTTATTTGACTATATAGGAGATCAGAGCCTAGTAGTAGAAGATGACAGAGTAATTATAGATGAATTTTATGTAGATATGATAAAGGAGTATGTAGATGGCAGTACGAATTAACCCCAAAGAAGCGGCAATTATTATAAGGTCTCTTGAAGGTGGAGTGGTGCCAAATATGGGTGTTCAACACCTTTTAGTTGGTAGAAATAGAGAAGTAGAAGAAGTTATAAAAATTTTAGATATTGTAGCTGATGGACAGAGCGATATCCGATTTTGGGTAGGGGACTTTGGATCTGGAAAAAGTTTTATGCTTGCAACAATTGAGCAGCTTGCCCTACAAAAAAACTTTGTGGTTTCTACCTTAGACCTTAACCCTTCTAGGAGATTTTATGCAACAGATAGAAAAGCTGTAGCTCTTTATACAGAAATAATAGATAATATAAAAACCAAAACTATAAAAAATGGAAATGTGCTAAGTTCTATTATAGAAGAATGGCTAAATCAAATTTTTACAAAAGTTGCTGCTAGCCTAGATGTGGATGTTTCTGAAATTTTGGAAGGTAGCTATCAAAAAGAAGTAACAAATGAGATTTTAAATATCCTAGGAGATTTTTCTGCAGTAGGTCTATCCTTTGAGTTTGGGCAGGCCCTTGTTAAATTTTATGAGGGTTTTATAAATGACAATAGACTATTAAAAACCAATGCTATTAGGTGGTTAAGGGGAGATATTACTACCAAAACTGAATCGAAAAAAGTGCTAGCTATCAACCAAATTATAAATGATGATAACTGGTTTGATGCTTTAAAAAATATGAGTGAGCTATTTTTAGGTATTGGTTATAGTGGATTTGTAGTTAATTTTGATGAGGCTGTAAATCTTTATAAAATTCCTCAATCTGTAACTCGCGAGAGAAATTATGAACGTATTTTAAATATTTACAATGAAGCAAAATCAAATATAGCCAAGGGTTTATTTATAAATTTTGGTGCCACCCGAAAGACTATTTTTGATGAGAACCGTGGACTATCTTCCTATGGAGCACTAAAGGGTAGACTTGGCAGTGAAGATAGTATGGATAATAAACTAGTAAATACAAATCGTACAGTTCTAGGCTTAAAACCACTTTCCAATGAGGAAATTTATACCCTTTTAGAAAATTTAGTAAATGTTTATAATGTCCATTACAAAGAATCCATCGAAATAGCTGAGCCAGAAATAATTACCTATATGGAAGGGCAATTAAATAGGCCAGGAGCAGATGAATTTTTAACTCCCCGAGCAGTTATAAAAGATTTTATAGAAATCCTAGATTTAAAAAGACAAAATCCAAGTGAGGAGATAATCGATATCATAAGTGAGCGCTTTAAAGATGTCCTGGCAATAAGCAAAGACCCTGAAGATATGGATGATGAGATAGAGATAATATGACAAATTCCTTTGATTTATTAAATAGAGAACTTAGATTTTATATCCACGAAAAGGGCTGGCCTACTCTTACTAAAATTCAAAATGCATCTATAAAGGCATTTTTTTCTACAGATAATAATTTAATTTTATCAGCAGCTACAGCATCGGGTAAGACTGAAGCTGCTTTTTTGCCTGCCATTAGTAAGGTTAAAAATTGGGATAAAGGAGTGAAAATTTTATATATTTCGCCCCTCATAGCCCTTATCAATGACCAATTTAAACGCATAAACGATATGTGTTTTGATATGAATATACCAATTACCTCCTGGCATGGGGAGGCTAGTAAAGCAAAAAAAGATAATTTAATAGAAAGCCCAAAGGGAATTTTATTAATTACTCCAGAATCTATTGAAGCTTTGCTATCCGGTAAGCCAGAAGTTGCAAAAATATTATTTGAAGATTTAGAGTACATAATAGTTGATGAAATCCATAGCTTTTTATCGGGAAACCGCGGCTTACAATTAAAATCTTTGCTAGATCGTATGCTTAGATTTACTTATGAACCACCCCGTATGATAGGACTATCTGCAACAATTGGTGATAAAAATTATGACCTAGCAAAAAGATTTTTTAATAATGGCCGTGATACAAATATATTATTAGATAAAAGCCAAAATGACTTTACCTATACCTTTGATATGCCAGAACCTATTGAATTATCAGATGAATATATAAATTACATGCACGATTATTCTCTAGAAGGGCCCATGCTTATTTTTCCAAATTCCAGGGAAAAGGTTGAACTAATTGCCGTAAAACTTGCAAATATATATAAGGAAAAGAATGAAGATATAAAAATATTTGCCCACCATTCTTCAGTTAGTAAGTTGCGTAGAAAAGAAATTGAAGAATTTGCAAAAGATGCGAAAAATGAAAACTACGTTATAGTTGCTACATCAACTTTGGAGCTTGGAATAGATATAGGATCAGTACATTCAGTTGTACAATTCGGGGCTGCTCATACAGTTTTATCCTTAGACCAAAGACTAGGACGTAGTGGCAGAAAAACTCACAATTCAATTCTCCATCAAATAAATACTGGAGTTTATGATGCTCTCCAATCAATGGCAGCTATTTCTTTATTTGAAGAGGGTATTTTAGATAAAATCGAAGCAACAACTAAAGCTTATGATGTCTTTGCCCACCAAGTTTTATCAACTCTTTTAGAAAATTATGGTCTAGCTATTGATGAATATTTATTTTTAAATAAAACACTAGCTACATTTGCTGATATAACTGATGGAGAATTTGAAGAAATAACCGATTATATGGCTAGTGAAGGGTATATAGAAATATTAGAAAATGAGGTAATTACAGGATTAAACCTAGATAAACTCATGTATATGGGGAGGTTTTATAACCAATTTTTAACCGCCCAAGCCTTCACAGTTTATAATGAGTCAGGGAAAATAGGGGAGATAGAAATTCGCCCAGAAGTACAAGAAGAGGCTAATATTTTTCTAGCAGGACAAGTATGGAAAATTGATAAGATCTATAGAAGTAGCAAAAAAATAAGAGTTTCTGCTGCAAATGAAGGTGCGCCTCCAAAGTTTTTATCAGCTGGAGATGTGGATATAAGTCCAATAATAAGGGAGCGTATGAGATATATAATAGATCATCCAGATGAATTTAACTTTGATGAAGAGTCTTCAAAATATATTTATGAGCTTCATGATGCCTTAAAATCGTACGAATATCCATTTTCTATAGAAGATGATTATATAGGACTAATGACTTTTCAAGGAACAAAAATAAATAGAACACTTGCTATAATGTTTAATGTAATGAGCAAATCAACTTCCTATTTTATTTCAGAAGCCGATAGTATGGTGTGTGGTCCTGAAACTCCTGAAATTTTTGAAGAATGCAGGATAAATCCAGTAAAAAGAAATCAAATATTTAAGTTTTTGCTAAAAGAAAAAACTCTTTTAGATGCCTACTTAACGCCAAATAAATATATGATTTTAGTTCCGGAAAATCTTAGAGCAGATTATGTTATTAATAATTACTTGGATATAGCAGGTGCCTATGAATATCTAAAAATTGATATGGATGGAGAAGATCTTGATTTATAAGCCCTTTCTTTTTATGGTAGAATGAAGATAACAGAATAAGAAAAGGATATTAAATGAAAAAACTTATTTATATACTTGCCTTACTTACACTTACTTCTTGTGGTAGCAGGGCTAAAGAGGGTGGAGTCCCGCCCATTACTAATACAAAAAAAGAAGATGTGGTTGATGAGAGTAATATTTCACTTGAAAAAATTAAACCCAAAAGCCCTGTATTAAAACAACCATCTTTTGAGCCTAGGTCTTTGGACTATGAAATAGTAAAGCCTGGGTTTTTATTAAAAGATAGGTTTAAAGATTTAGAGACTCAGGATAAATATGGAGTGCGCATGATGGAGTTTTATGATGAGGAAAATCAGTTGTTTTATGTTAGTCGCATTATAACAGAGGCCCTTCAGGATCCTAAGGTAAAACTTTCTAATGACTTTGATGATAAGATGGACTTTGTTAGCACTCTATTTTTATTAAGTCCCTACTATTCGAAGGGAAAAATGGAGCCTTATATATATGCAAATTATTGGTTTGATGAGGAGACTTTTAAGATTGTTCCAAGATACCAAATAGAAGAAAATACCAAAACATATATGACAGATGAAGAGGCAGAGCAAGTAGAAAATCAACTAAAAGTCTTAGTAGATTATGCTAATGAAAATTATGAAACTGACTATGACAAGGCTTATTACTTTGCCCAATGGCTTGCAGAAAACAATGAATATCAATTTGATTCAAATCCAGATAACATAATTGAAAATAATATGTATGGAGCTTTAGTAAAGGGCCTATCCCAATGTTCTGGTTTTGCTCAAAGTTTTGCTATTCTTTGCCAAAGAGTTGGTATACCTTCATATTCTATAACAGGAAATACCAAGGAAAAAGTAAGACCTGAAGGATATTCTGGGGAGCACCAATGGAATATTGTAAAACTAAATGATAATTGGTCTTATGTAGATGTTACAGGCATGGTAGCCAATGGTAGACCTTATTATTTTTATTATTTTGACAGGTCAAAAGTTGAATTTACCGACTATTACGTAAGCGGATTTTTTAATGACATAGAGGAGTATATAAGATGATTGTAAATCCATATAGTGAAGTACTTTCTTTGCATGATATGAATATAATTGATTTTAGTGTAGAAGGTAGCAAGGCTCTTATTAAGCTGAGCCAAGCGGTTTTAATATCTGCAAAGGATGATTACATACTAGATAATCCTTTAGTTATTGTAAATGATTTAATCGATATAAAAACAAATGATGATTATCCAATTAGAATAAAATTAATATCAGGTGAGAAAGTTCAAAGTATAACTCTGGCAGAATTTAAGCAATATAATTTTACAATCCTTGAGGAAGCTTATGGTTTTGGTCTAGTTCATTTTTATGGTATAGCAACAAAAGGAGAGAGAAGTTTTGATTGCTTTATTGATATTCACTATTGTGGGGATCTAGAAATAAAATGGGATAATAAAATTTTAGTGGAGGCCTAGATGAGCTTTGAAATTATCAATAAAGATATAACAAAACTAGATGTAGATGCTATAGTAAATGCTGCAAATACTTCTCTACAAAGGGGTGGAGGAGTATGTGGGGCTATCTTTAAAGCAGCAGGGGCAGAAAAATTAGAAGAAGCGTGTAATAAACTTGCTCCAATACCAACAGGAGAGGCTGTTATAACTGATGGATTTGACCTAAAAGCAAGATATATCATCCACACAGCTGGTCCTGTTTATAATCCAGCAAATCCAAAAAAATCGGAAGAATTATTAGCAAAGTCTTATAAGAATTCATTAAAGTTAGCTAAGGAAAATGAACTACAGTCCTTAGCCTTTCCGCTTATATCAGCTGGAATATATGGATATCCTAAAAGTGAAGCCCTAGCTATTGCACAAAATATCATAGAAGATTTTTTAAGCAATAATCAAATGGATATTTACCTAACTATTCTTGATGAGGAATTATTAGCGAAAATTAAATAAGGATTTAACCATGCAATTAACTGATAAATTTACCTATGATACTTGCAAGAATAAAACAAAATATAAAATAAGACACCAGAATATTCCCATTAACCTTAGTAAGGAGTTAAGAGAGGCAATTTATTATTTACTCTGGTATGTACCAAATATAAAATCTGAGCAATCAGAAAAAAATGAACTTTTACAAAATCCCCAGTACGATGATTTTATATTTATAGAGATAATGAAGGCTATGGGCTTAAAGGATGAAGATGTTTTATTTACTGAAACAATAGACCAAGAAGTTATAAAACCATTCCTAAACGAAATCTGTACCCATTGCCCAAAAATAATTATGACTCTAGCTACAGAGGAAACAAAAACTATGGCCCTTTTAAGGCATATTCGAAATGCCATAGCCCATGGCAATTTTAATGTAATCGATGATGTGGTGGTTGGCTTTGATATTCAAAGGTATGATAATGAAATTGAATATAGGGGATTTTTTAAATTAAATCCCAATAAACTCTTAGATGCTCTAAGAAAAATTCAATTTGACTACAATTCTCAGCAATTAATTACTCAGGCTTTTAAAAATATAGGATATTTTATAGAACCCTACCAAGAAAAATACCAAAGAAGCCATGATTTTGAACTTTTTGCGAAAAAATCTAATAAAAAATATGCTATTGATATAAAAAATTATGAGTATGAAAAAACAGTTGATAAGCATTTCATAGGAAAACTTATAAACCAGTATGAAAATCTTCTAGAAGGTATAGTACCAATATTGATTATTAATACTGCTTTTTTAGATGAATTTAGTAAAAAAGAATTATTAAACCATGATGTAATAATTTTAGATGTTAAAAATATCCAGAAAATGGTAGCAGGTAGGGATATGGTAGCAGAGATAGAAAGAGCCCATATGTATAAAACAGAGAAATTATAAGTATATTATTTAAATTATTAAAAAACATAATCGATTTATAAAAGTTACAATTAATTATTTGTTAAAAGTTTAAATTTACAAAAAATAGGGTAATATAATTAAGTAACAGAACACTGTTTTATTTGTTATTATATTTTAAAAAGGAGGAATTATGACAGATAGAAAAAACAATGATCCAAAAGTTGATACTTTTGAAACAGAATCAACTGTTGAAAGATCAAATAATCGTCAAGCTGGCAGAGCGCCACGCAGAGGCGAAAGAGTAGAAAGACGTAGAGAAGGAGTACCAGTTTACGAACAAGCAACTAGTGTACTTCCAGCAGGTAATAACCTATCTTGGGGTTCAATCATCGCGGGTGCAGTAACAGCAGCAGCATGTTTTGCAACACTAAGCTTAATTACAGCAGCTTTAGGATTTGGTTTATTCTCACCAACTAATGCTAATCCACTAGATGGAGTTGGAGTAGGAACAGGTATTTGGACAGCAATTACACTTATTCTTTCATTCCTAGCAGGTGGATACATTGCAGGTTATTCAGCTAGAAAATCTGGTCTATTACACGGAGCAATCACATGGGCTCTATCACTTCTATTATTACTAACATTAGTACTAAACACAATTGCTTCAGTACTAGGTACTGCAGCAAACGTTGCTGGTAATGTAGCAGGTGGTATTGGTAATGCAGCAGGTTCTGCAATAACAGCAACAAATGATGTTATTGGTTCAGGATTTGAAGCAGCTGGTAATGCTATTGGTGGTGCAAACATTGATAATGAAGAGCTTCAAAGTGATATTGAAAAATATCTATCAGATACTGATATACCAGAATTACAACCAGACTACCTAAACAATCAATTAGAAGAATCTAGAAATGAAATAGCACAAGCAGTTAAAAATGTAGCTATTAATCCAGATACAGCACAAGATGAAATTGACAGAGTAGCAAGTGACCTTGCAGCAAGAGCACAAACTATTGCTGATTCAGCAGATAGAGATGCAATTGCAAATGCTGTAGCGGCAAACTCTGATCTAACTCCAGCAGAAGCTGAAGAAGTAACAGATAACATCTATAATGGTTTACAAGAAGCTAACAAACAAGCACAAGAAACTCTTGATGATGCATCAGTAAAAGTACAACAACTTTCTAACCAAGCACAAAGAACAGTTGATGAAACTGTTGCAGGTGCAAGAGAAGGTGCAGAAGAAGCTTCAAATAAACTTTCAGCAGGTTCTGTAATTACATTCCTTGGTTTACTAGCAGCTCTAGCTCTATCAGCTTGGGGTGGTAAACTAGGTGAAGAAAAATCTACTGATCTTGTAAGAAAAGATACAATTAGATAATAACTTTTAAACCGGTAAGACTTTATAGTCTTGCTGGTTTTTTTGTATAAAAAAATAACTAGCAATTTGCTAGTTATTTTAATCTATCATTTGCAGGATAGATTTTATTGGGTCTTTTGAATTTATTTTCTCATCATATGCTATGGATAAGTTTTCTTCATCTTTACTATAGGACCCATTTAAGCTTAAAATTAAACCAGAATGTTCTAAGACATATAAGTTTGGTTTAAAATTATAAATTACATCTTTAGAGGTAGGAGAGTTTTCAAAAGCATTTTTTACAATATAAGCCCCATTTTTTTGTAAGATATCAGCAAGTTTTATAGCTTCATTGGCTGTATCCATATTAGTTAGTACATATATATTCCTATTTGAAAAATCAGGATTTTTTGTAATATTAAGACTTACTTCATCATAGAACATATAATCATCTAAATCTATTTTTTCAAGCTCTTGACTAAATTTTTCTGCTATATTCTTTACATTTGCAGTTTTATAATAACTGTTGGGATTTTCTTTTATGGATGCTAGAGTTTGTGCTGCTAGATCACCCCTATAAAATAATAGGTTGCTTTCTTCGTAGTTATCATTAATTAGGATTTCTAGCAACTTATTTTTATAAACATCATCTATAGAATTATTATTTGATAAGTCTAGGATGATTGTAGTAATAGGGGGATTGTTCATAAATATATCTACTATAATTTCAAGGTCTTTTTCAAATTCATTTGGTTTAAAGTCCTCTAAACTTATTCTTAATACACCCTCACGCTCTATAGTAGCATCCATGGATGGTTTGCTAGTATTACTAGCTGTAATAAGTCTTTTGTACCTATTTACAGCTTGGGGATTTTCTAAGATAGATTTTGTTAACTTGTCATTTGATTTTCTATAGTATTCAAACAAGTTATCATAAGTTTCTTTATTTAGTATAAAGGTTCTGTTATCATTTAAAACATCAAGGTATTGGTCGATGAGTTTAAAATATTCTTGGTCGGTTTTTGAAGTATAGACTTTTTTTCGGTAGTCGTTATATTTACTTATAAATTCATTAAAATCATCTATATTTAGGCTGTCTACTGCATAATTTCTTTGTATGACCTTATAAAGTTCATCAAAATCTGTTACTTTTTCTGCTGTTGATAAGCTTCTACCCTCAGATGATGCTACAAAGACACTTTCGCCCATATCTTCTAAAACTTCTTCACGAAATGAAGGGTAGCCCATGATCTTATACCTATTAAAGGCATTGGATATAATATTTATTAAAAATGCTAATACAAGAAAGGCTATGATAGCAAGACCTATGCGCCTTCTCCTGTATTTTTTTTGCATCCTTAATCTTTTTTGCTGGGTTCTTTTTCTGCTTGTTGAGCTATGTTTTTTGTTTGTATTTCTAGTAGTACTCCTAGACTTATTAGATCTTTTAGAGTTACTGGAATTTCTTCTTGCCATAATTATAACCTTATCTAATAAATGTAAGCATGAATGTAGTTCCTACATTTAATTTAGAATCTACGCTTATCTTTCCACCAAGGGCATCTACAAAGTTTTTAGTTATAGATAGCCCTAATCCATGACCGTTTTCTTTGGTGTTTCTTGCATCTTCTATCCTATAAAATCTGTCAAATATGCGATCAATCTTATCTTCTGCAATACCTACTCCATCATCTGTTATACTTAATTTTATTTCTTCTTTATCTGCAGTTAGATAAACATCTATCTCACCATTTTTTCCAATAGCTTTTATAGCATTTGAAATTAAATTTTGAAGTATTTGACTGTATTTGTCATAGTCAGAATAAAAAATAATGTCTTCTTGGATGTAGGTATTTACATTTATATTATTGTATTCAGCATTGGCCCTAAAGCTTTGGATAATATTTTCAGTAAGTTCAGAAACATTAAACTCTTCTTTGTTAAGTTCTAAGTACTCGACATTTTCATCAAAGGTCTTCTTAAGTCCTTCAATTAGCCCTTCTAGTCTATTTACATCTTCTAAAAGTATAGCCATAGTATTTTCCTCAGGTTCTATAACCCCATCTTTTATAGCTTCTATATATAATTGCAAATTAGTTAGGGGAGTACGTAGCTCATGGGAAATATCTTGGGCATATTGCTTTCTAATTTCTTCTTGTTTTTTTAAGTTGTTAGAAAGGTAATTTATATTTGTCTGCAAAGTTTCTATTTCTTTAATATCTGTTATCCTATCATCTACTTGGTAGTTGCCATCTTTTAAGTTTATAGTCTCATCACTTATTATCATAATAGGTTCAGAAATATTTTCTGAAAGTATCAAAGATATTATAATTCCTATTACTAAAGAAATACTAAGGGAATAAACAATGGCCCTAGAGAAGTCTTTTTGTAATTTTTTTACAGGTTCCGAATCTGCATTATAGACTATATGTAGAGTTCCAGATCTCCTATTTCTATTAATATTGTAAACAGAAAAAACTTGCTCGTTTTTTTGAAGGGGAGAGTTTTTATTTCTCCCATAGGCAGGATAGGAAATAGTACCGTTTTGGTTTTCAAAATATATATCAACTTCTAAGTTTTTAGCAAGATTATCTAGGCCATCTTGCATGTCTTTTTTTGTAAATGCCGGGTCGTTGTTAAACTTTTTAAACCAAGTGGCAACTTGGTGGGGGCGGGAGTCAGGATTATCTTTTATAAGTTCTGTGTAGCTTGATGTAACTAGTAAAGTAACTAAAATTGAAAAAACTAAAACGCAGGAAAGAATGCCTGCGGTAAAGTTTCTGATTATTTTACTCTTTAATGTAATCATCTATCCCGCCTGATTTATAACCCATACCGTATATGGTTTTTATATACATAGGTTTTTTAGGATTATCCTCAATTTTTGAACGGATATTTTTGATATGAGTATCTATGGCCCTATCATAGGCATCATAGTCATAGCCAAAAGTTTGTTCTATAATCTCATCTCTGGAGTATATTTTGTTTGGATTTGTAAAAAGAGTTTTAAGTATTTGAAATTCATTTTTAGTAAGTAAGATTTCCTTACTATCCTTAAATATCCTATTATATTCAAGATCCATTTCTAGTCTTCCATCGCTAGTTTTTATAATATCTGCACGTGGGATATTATATTTTTCAATACGTCTTAGAATAGCTTTAACTCTTTCTACAAGTTCTTTTGGAGAAAATGGTTTGGTTACATAATCATCTGCACCAAGTCTAAGTCCATCAACTCTGTTATCTTCTTCAACTTTCGCAGATACCATTATAACTGGAACTTCAGATTGGTTTCTGATTTCTTTTATAATTTCTTCACCAGGCATTTTTGGTAGCATCAAGTCAAGGATAACTAAATCTATATTTTCTCTATTAAAAACATTTAGTCCTTCTTCACCATCAAAGGCTTGAAAAACTGTGTATCCCTCTTTTTCAAAGTAGGATTTCATTATTGTTGAAATTTTTTGTTCATCTTCTATTATCAAAATTGTAATATCATTCATGGCCTTCACCTCAAAAATATTATACCACAAGAGCTAAATTTTATGGATGAAGTATAGGTTTTTGTTTAAATTTATTAAAACTGGGCATATATATATTGTAATAATTTATGTTTTATTACAGTTTTATTTAAAATTTTGAGAGGAGTAAATATGTTTTCAACACAAGGATTAATACTGACACTTATCCTAGGTGCACTTGCAGGATGGATTGCAAGTATGATTATGGGAAAAGATGCACAAATGGGATCTCTTGCTAATATTATTGTAGGTATTGTTGGTTCTCTAATAGGAGGATGGATATACAATGCATTTTTCTTAAATGGATCAACTCCAAATACATTTGTTCAAATTATATGGGCAGTAATTGGTGCTTGCTTACTATTATGGATTATTGGTCTTATTACAAAAAATAATAATAAAACCAACCGTACAACAAGACCAAGAAAATAATATATAAAAAACAAGTTAGGGCTTAGGCCCTAATTTTTTTGCTTAAAATTAATTAAATTAAAAAAGTTCAAGCTGACCTATGCATCAGCTTGAACTTTTTTATCTATTATTAGGTCCAGTATTTTCATATTGGATTACTGGTTGATCGGAAGGACCCTGCCTAGATCTATTTTGATTATTACGGCTAGGAGTTTGGTCTGGGTTAGAATCTTCATCTGTACCTTTATTTTCAGTATTTTCATTATCTGTGTTTTCATCTTCCTCATCCTTATCCTCATTATCAATACCAGAATTATAATCTGGTAAAGGAGCAACATAGATAAGGTCTGAATATTGGGTAGGCGCTCTATATTGCCAGTCTCGCGGATATATATCATTAAACTCTTTTGGATCATAGTTACTTTTTGGTTTTAAATAAGAAACCTGAGCTATAGCCCAACTAGGTGTAACATCTGAGGCTAGGAGATTATTTCTAGTATCTATTGAAACTAGGGTATGAATATCATCCTCCTTAGTTGGTTTATTTTTTGGACCAAATATTTCTGTAGTTACTGTACCACGAGGGTCCATGTAGGATAGTTCTGTAGGTAGTTTACCACTCATAGTATCTACTTCCATTTCTACAATCGATTCTGGCCTTTCAAAAGTTCTTGGTTCATAACCTTCTAGTATTTGATTGTTTATAGTATTCCACATCAGCGCTGCTCTTTGGATAGAAGTACCATTCATTCTTATACTTTGATCATCAGATCCCATCCAAATACCAACTGTATAATATGGAGTATATCCAACACACCAGAAGTCTACATAATCATCTGTAGTACCAGTTTTTGTTGCAAAGTCATTTCCATTTACATAAATATTTCCATAACTTTGTCCTGTTGATTGTAGAGCAGAGGTGATTTGGTAGGCAGTTTCTTCGCTAGTTACTTGGTGTTTTATAACATTTTCACTATCAAATAAAACTTTACCTGTAGAATCTTCAATTTTTGAAAATGTAAGTGGCTCATTGTACTCACCCTTATTTGCAAGGGCTGCATAAGCTGCTGTCATTTCAAGGTTAGTTAAACCATGAGTCATAGCTCCAACCCCAAGGGCAGCTAAGTTCTCATCATTTGTTTTGGCATTTTCAGCTTCAGTCACAAAGTTATCATTACCATCTTCTTTTATAATTCCAAAGTTTTTAAGGTAATCCATACTTGTTGGTATGCCAACTTCATTTAAGGTACGAACTGCAATAGTATTTATAGATCTTTCTATTGCCTTTCTAACAGGGACTACACCTTCATAGTAATCGTATACGTTTTTTGGCCACGGTTGGTCATCTTCATTCATTATAAGTGGGACATCATCAACTCCAGTTGCAAGGTTAAATCCATTATCTAGGGCTGGAGTATAGGTTGCAATTGGTTTTATAGATGAACCAGGTTGGCGGGGAATAGCAGATGCTCTATCTAAGATTCTTACACCAGATTGGTCACGGCCACCCATAATTGCTTTTATATGTCCATTTTCTTGATCCATAATTACTGTAGATGCTTGCGGTTGAATAACTCCGTTTAGGTCAATATCATAAAAATCTTTATTTATAGAAAAAGTTTCATCATCATAATAGGTAAATAGTTTTGGATTACTTTCTAAATATTTTTTTGAGATAACTATATTTTTATCATCATTTAATCTTATATCATCATTAGTTTTAAATGATATAAAACCAGTCTTATGGGTTCTAAGGTTTTTATTTGTTTCATCTAACGAATAGTAATCTCTAAACATCAAATTAGTCTGATCTAGATAGGCTTTATTAGTTGATAAAACAATATTTCCATCCTCATCAAACCAAGCCTCATCATTTCTAAGTCTTATATCATTATTTTCATTTAATATATTAGCCTTGCTATAATATATTAAATTCCCGTCACTATTTATGATATTTCCATAATCATCGTATCTTAAATCAAGTAAAGGTGCACTTGACCATCCAGAAGTATCACCCATAAGATATGAAGAAAAGTCTGAGTAAATACTCTCCAGTTGTTTCTGCATATCTGGATCTATGGTTGTAGTTATTCTAAGACCTCCATAGTAAAGCCTATCCCAAGCTTGGTTTTCGCTCATGTTATAAGTTTCCATAAGCTTATTTACAACTTGTTTTTCAAGTAAGGAGTTAAAGTAACTTGCAATTTCTGTATTAGTACGTTCTGCTGGTACAATAGATGAAGCTACATCAAAGTTTTTGGCATCCTCATATTCTTTTTTAGAAATATAGCCACGCTCTAACATCTTATCTAGGACATACACTTCTCTTTCAAAAGGAGCTGGGTTAAATACTGCAGCGTATCTTTCCCCTTCTATAGTAAACTCACCTAAAACTCTTTGGTCAGTTACTTCACTAATTTTTATCGCCTTATATAAAGAGTTATCAGATGGGGATTGGACAATCCCTGCTAGAGCTGCACATTGGGCAAGATTTAATTCAGATACATCTTTATCAAAATAAGTTTTTGCAGCAGCTTGGACTCCATAAGAGTTTTGGCCCATAAAAACACGGTTTAAATAAGCACCTAAGATTTCATCCTTGCTTAAGTTTTTTTCTATTTCTAGGGCAAGGTAGATTTCTCTAATCTTTCTTTCATAAGTTTGGTCATTATCAAGGTAAGTATTACGGGCCAATTGCTGGGTTATGGTAGAACCACCACGCACTATGCCACCAGCCTTAAAGTTTTCTATTGCTGATCCAATAATTGATTGAGGGTCAAGACCTGGGTGCTTATAAAATCTTTCATCTTCAACAGCTACAAAGGCTTGTTTTAAATGAGCAGGTATCTTATCATAATCAACTATTTCTCTATATTCTTTAGTAGCAATAGAATCTACTTCATTTCCGTCTTCATCAACTATAGTAGAGTTTTGACTCATCTCATACTTTATAATATTAGCATCTATTTCTGGTGCTGTCTTCATTACTTCTAGTATTGCACCGCCGCTTAGGCCTGCAAAAACTACACCAACAGACATTAATATTAAAAACACTATGAGAATAAGTTTTAATACTACAGAGGTGATTTTTTTAACCATTATTCCTCCTAAAAATTTTAAAAATTAAATTTAGATATTTTATTAATACATTTTATCATTTATTCGGCAATTTATCCATATTGATTATTCTTTATAAATTTTAACTTAATCGTATAATTAACAAAAGAAAGGGAGTTTATGCAAGAAGTTATACAGGTAAATGTCTTAAAAAGAGACGATGATGAAGAAAATAAGATTTATGAACTTGAATCTCTTATAAATACAGCTGGTGGTACAACGATAGCTTACGTTAGCCAAGTAGTAGATAAAGTAAATCCAAGATACTATATTGGTAAGGGAAAGGTTGCTGAGATAAAAGATTTAGCAGAAAAGCTAGAAGTTAAAACAGTTATCTTAGATGTAGAGCTATCAGCTAGTCAGCTTTATAATTTAGAGGAAGAACTAAAATTACATGTGGTAGATTGGACTACTTTAATACTGGATATTTTTGCTCAAAGAGCAAATACCAAAGAAAGTAGACTTAAAATCAAATTAGCTCAATTAAAATACCAATTACCGCGTCTTAACAAATGGTTTTCTTATCTATCCCGTCAGGCAGGGGGTATTGGTACTAGAGGACCTGGGGAAACTATGCTTGAAACGGATAGGCGTGCTGTGGTTCGTGATATAAAATCATTAGAAAGACAGCTAAAAGATGTTGAAAAAACAAAAAGAATAAATAGAGAAGCTCGTAAAAATATTACAAATATTTCGCTACTAGGTTATACTAACGCTGGAAAATCTACAATTTTGAACGGTATGATGCTCTTATACGGCCAAGAAAAGTTTGTCTATTCAGATGACTTACTTTTTGCAACCCTAGATACATCAACCAGAAGATTAGATTTTGCAAATACGAAAGTAACCTTGACAGATACGGTTGGTTTTATAGATAATTTATCAGATGAGCTAAATGATTCCTTCCTTACAACTTTAGACGAAATACGATTTGCTGATATGCTTTTAGTAGTAATTGATGCAAGTCATAATATAGAGCATCAGATCAATGCCATAGAATCAGCTATAGCAGACATTAACATGGATAAAAAGGATATTCTTTATGTCTTTAACAAGATGGATAAGGTAGAAAATGACTTTGCAGTAAAACTTTTTAAAAGAGAGCAGGAAAGAATTTATATTTCTGCAAGGGAGGATGAAGATTTAGAAAGACTAAAAGACAAAATAGTAAGTATCATAAAGGCAAATTATAAGATGGTAAAGATGCACATTCCTTTTGCAGATGGGGACATCCTAGATTACTTGATGACAAATTATGACATCCTAGCAACTGAATATGACGAGGATGGAACAAATATACAATTTGAAATTTCAAAAGGGGATATGGAAAAATATGGAAAATATATCCAAGGCATATAAGACGATAAAAGGGCAAATACAAACTGAATTTGAAGAAGAAAAATCAAGATTTATAACAACCATGGCCCATATAGAAAGTGAGGATGAAGCTAGTAAATTTATAGCTGAAATTTCTGAAAAATTTAAGGATGCTACTCATAATTGTACAGCCTTTATCATAAACGAAACTCCCGTAGTAAAAAGATATAATGATAACGGCGAGCCTCAAGGATCGGCAGGGCTTCCTATGCTTTCAGTTTTAGAAAAAGAAGAAGTAACCAATGTTGCTGCAGTAGTTACTAGATATTTTGGTGGTAAACTTTTAGGCAAAGGCGGCTTAGTTAGAGCTTATGGCAGGGGAGTAAGTGAGACTTTAGAAAATAATGTAATTTACAAAAGACCATTTTTTGTAGTAGAATTAATTCATTCTTATGGCTTACTTGGGATAATAGAAAATTATATAAATGAGCATAACTTTAAGGTAATAGATAAAGCCTATACCGATGAAGTTAAGATAAGTTTGTATATAAGAGAAGAAGATTTTGATAAAGTAAAATCTGATTTGATTAACCTAACAAGCGATAATATTATAATAAATAATAATCAAGCAGTGATGCTTTTTAGTAAATAGGAGGATCTATGTCAGGACATAATAAGTGGAGTAAGATTAAAAATAAAAAAGGTAATGAAGATGCTAAAAGAGGTAAGATTTTTACTAAGCACGCTAGAAATATTACAGTAGCTGCCAGAGAGGGTGGAGATAATCCAGATTATAACCCTGCATTAAAACAGGCTATCGATAAGGCAAAATCAGATAATATGCCAAATGACAATATAGAAAGAGCTATAAAAAAAGCTAGTGGTGAAGGGGCTGGAGATAACTATTCTAGAATAATTTACGAAGGTTATGGACCTGCTGGAGTTGCTATTATAGTAGATTGCCTTACAGATAATGTTCAAAGAACAGCACCAGAAGTGCGCCATGCCTTTGATAAAAATGGTGGTAACTTGGGTACAGATGGCTCAGTAATGTTTATGTTTGACCACAAGGGTGTAATCTTAGTTGATAATACCGACAAAGATTTTGACCAATTTATGATGGACGCCCTAGAAGCAGGTGCAGATGATGTAATCGAAGAAGATGAATTTTTTGAAGTAATCACAAACATTGAAGCCTTTAATGATGCAGTAGAAACTTTAAAAAATGCAGGATATAAGGTAGAACGTTCTGAAATATCATATCTAGCTCAAAATGAAATAGAAGTACCTAGTGAAAACCATGAAAAATTGGAAAAACTAATTGATACTCTAGAAGACAATGATGATGTTCAAGAGGTATACACCAACTGGGATGCGTCTAGGGAGGAAGAATAATGGAATTTAATTTTGATCCAGTGGCTTTTTCTATTTTTGGTATAGAAATTCGCTGGTATGCCCTTATTATAATTGCAGGTATGTTGCTAGGTACATACTTTGCAAAAAAAGAAGCCATGAGGCGTGGTTTTGATGAAGACTTTATCTACGATACTTTATTTGTAATAATCCCTATAGGTATACTAGGAGCAAGATTTTGGTATGTTTTATTTGAATGGGATTATTATTCACAAAATCCAGGTCAAATTCTAAACATCCGTGGAGGAGGGCTTGCTATCCATGGTGGAATAATATTTGGCGCCCTAGCCTTATATTTCTATTGTAAAAAGCATCTAGTACCATTTTTCGATATGACAGATATTCTTACGCCGTCGCTTGCCCTAGGCCAAGGAATTGGTCGTTGGGGAAATTTTATGAATCAAGAAGCCCACGGTGGTCCAACAGACCTACCTTGGGGAATAATTATTGATGGGCAGAAAGTACATCCTACTTTTTTATATGAGTCAATAGGGGATGTAATAATATTTATAGTATTAATCAATGCTATAAAGAAAAATCCAGATAAGGGTAAGATTACAGCATCTTATCTGATAGGATATGGGATTTTAAGATATTTTGTAGAAGGCCTTAGAACAGACTCTCTATATTGGGGGCCATTTAGAACAGCCCAACTTATATCTTTACTATTTGTAGTAGGCGGAGTAATTCTTTTTATCTACGCAAATAAGAAAAATCTCCCACCATACTTTAAGCCTAAAAAACAGGTCAAAGAAAAAGAAGCAAATATTATTAGATTTAAGTAAATATCTAATATTATGTCATTAAATTAAAAACGCAAATCGGCTTTCTAGCCGGTTTTTTTTGTTGATTTTTTACACCTTATAGGATAAAATGATTATAAAGTGGATTAAAGTGGTTTAAGGTGGTAAAAATTGTTTTTAGGGGAATTTACTCACAAATTAGATTCTAAAAATAGAATAATGATGCCAAGTGAATTCCGTGAAGACCTTAGCGATGAGTTTTTTATCACGAAAGGACCTGAAAATTCTCTAATTATTTATACGATAGAGGAATTTGAAAGGCAGAGTAAAAGACTTGATGAACTTATAATTGAAAATAAGAAAAATAGGGCCATTAAGAGATTATTTTTCTCATCCACTGTAAAAACTAGCCTTGATAAGCAAGGCAGGGTTTTGTTAAACAAGAACTTGAGAGACTATGCCCATATAGAAGGTGAAGCTATTATTATAGGTAATAACCTTACTTTAGAAATATGGGGTGTAAGCGAGTGGCAAGCATACATAAACGAAGTTGAGGTGAATTTATCCGATATAATGGATGATTAGTATGGAATTTAAACATATATCAGTTTTAGCTGATGAAGTTATAGAAAATTTAAATATAAAATCTGACGGAGTTTATGTAGATCTTACCCTAGGTAAGGGTGGCCATAGCAAGAGAATTTTAGAAAATCTATCCCAGCAAGGTAAGTTAATTGCCTTAGATCAAGATCAAGATGCTATAAATGCAGCTAAAGAAAACCTATCTGATTTTTCAAATGTTACTTTTGTTAAAAGTAATTTTGAAAATTTAGATAAGGTCCTAGATGATTTGGGAATTGAAAAAATTGATGGTGCTTTGATGGATATAGGTGTCAGCTCATATCAAATAGATAATGCAGATCGTGGGTTTTCTTATATGCACGATGGTCCACTTGATATGAGAATGGATACAAATAATGAGTTAACAGCAGAAAAAATCATATCCGAGTACTCTTTGGATGAGCTTCAAAAAATATTTTCTAAATATGGAGAGGAAAGATTTTCAAAAACTATAGCTAGAAATATTGTAGAAACTAGAGATGAACAGCGAATAGATACTACTTTTAAACTAAGAGATTTGATAAATAAATCTGTTAGGTCAAAAGAAGCCCATCCTGAAAAAAGAGTATTCCAAGCATTAAGAATTGAAGTAAATAGGGAACTAGAAGTTTTAGAAAATACTTTAGAAAAAGTTATAGACTATCTAGATAAAGATGGCAGATTGTGCGTTATTACCTTTCATTCTTTAGAAGATCGTATTGTAAAAAATACCTTTAAAGAATTAGAAAAAGATTGTATATGTCCACCAGGATTACCTGTATGTGCCTGCAATCATAAAGCAAAGGTTAAAATAATAACAAAAAAACCTATCACAGCAAGTAAAAAAGAACTTAAAGAAAACTCTAGGGCAAAGAGCGCCAAACTTAGAGTATGTCAGAGGATTTAACATGGCGGAAAGAATAGAACAAGCAAAGCTTACAAAAAACACAAATCAAAATAGAAAAAGACTAAAGGCGAAAGATAACCCAAAGTTAAATAGAAAAAATAAGATTAAAATCCAACAGAAAAGAGATAGAAGGACCAAAATAACCTTATCTATTCTAACTCTAGCAATTGTTTTAACCCTTGGATATCTTACTTTTAATACAAGAAATGAGTTAATAGCTAAACGAACTGAGTATAAAGACTTGGCTAGCGAAACAATTTCAAAAGAATTAAAAAGAGATAGACTGGAAGCAAAGCTTGAGGGTACAGTAGATTTAAATCGTATACAAAGGTATGCTTTAGAAGAACTAGGAATGGTATACGAAAAAACTGGAGCAGAAAGAATAGATAACTGATATGAATGAAATTTTTAAAATAACTATAGTAAGTATTATTGCAACTATAATATTAGGCTATGTAATATTGCCTATACTAAAAAATATGAAAGTTGGCCAAAATATTAGAAAAGAAGGACCGAAAAGTCACTATCAAAAAGCAGGAACACCTACCATGGGTGGGATCATATTTTTAATAGCAGCTTTTTTGATGACTTTAATATATGTTCCCTTTAATATGAGTACAGCTATTATTTTAATTTCATTTATAGGTTATGGAGCTATTGGTTTTATAGATGATTTTAGAAAATTAGTTTTAAAGCAATCTGAAGGACTAAAACCTAATGAAAAAATCATACTTCAATTTGGTCTGGCTATTTTATTAGTAATTCTTGCTTATGTAAATGATAAGGAAAGTGTTACATACCTAACTATTCCATTTTCAAACTATCCTTTACACGTAAGTTTTTTAGGCTTTCCGATTTTAGTATTTATTATTGTAGGTACAACAAATGCAGTAAACTTAACAGATGGTCTTGATGGACTAGCAACAAGTGTCACATTACCAGTTGCCCTTTGCTTATTTTTACTAGCAACAACTGACAGTACTAGAATATTTTCAATAATACTATTTGGAAGCCTTTTAGGATTTTTATACTTTAATACAAATCCAGCATCTGTCTTTATGGGGGACACAGGATCCATGGCTATAGGAGGGGCTATAGTTGCCCTAGCAATTATAGAAAAAATTCCAATCTACCTTGTAATTTTTGGTGGGGTGTATGTTATGGAGACTCTATCAGTTATTATTCAAGTCTTATCTTATAGACACCGTAATAAAAAAAGAGTATTTTTAATGACTCCAATCCACCACCATTTTGAATTAAAAGGATATAAGGAGCCTAAAATTGTTTCAGCATTTTCAATAGTTTCTGTACTATTATGTTTAATAACATTGGTGGCAATATTATGAGAAAAGTTTTAATTTATGGACTAGGTGTAAGCGGTATATCTACAGCTAAAACTTTGGCTAAAATGGACTATAAAGTTTACACTTTTGATAAAAATAAAAAAGAAATTGATGAATTAAAGGGCTATGATTATAGCCCTATTTCTGTTTTAAATTTGACAGACTATGACTATGATTATGTAGTAAAATCACCTGGAATAAAACCAAGTGATGATGTATTAAAAAAACTTAGTGAAAAATATGAGATTATTAGTGACATAGAACTTTCATATAGGTTATTTCCTGAAAAAAAAATATTAGCCATTACTGGTACAAATGGAAAAACATCTACTACCTCAATGATAACTCATATATTAAATGAATCGGGAATAAAGGCCATATCAGTTGGAAATATTGGTGAGGGTATTTTATGGCAAATGTATAACCATGATGCCGTTTTTGTAGAGGAGTTATCTTCCTTCCAACTAAAAAATACCTATGACTTTCACCCTCATATTGCTAGTATTTTAAATATCACCCCAGACCATATAGACTGGCATGGAGATTTTAATGACTATATATCTTCAAAACTAAATATAGCAATAAAGCAGACAGAAGATGATTATTTAATCTTAAATAAAAATGATGAAGTATTACAAAAAAATAAAGATAGATTTAAGGCCAAAATCTATGAATTTTCATCCCTTGGACCAGTAAAAAAAGGCCTATACCTTGATGAGGAAGAAATTTATTATATAGATGAAAAAGAAAAGTTAGAAATAATAAATACTAATGATTTAAAAATAATTGGTAACCACAACTACGAAAATTTAATGGCTGCCATGTTAGAATGTTATTTATTTGGCCTAGATTTTGCTTCTATATCTAAGGCTGCTAAAACATTTGTATCTATAGAACATCGCTTAGAATTTGTAGATGAAATAAAGGGAATAAAAGTTTATAACGACTCCAAAGCTACAAATGTAGATAGCGCCATAAAGGCTATAAAATCATTCACTAATCCTATAATAATTATAGCCGGTGGCTATGATAAAAAAATAGATTATAGTGATTATGTAAAAGCCTTTAAAGAAAATGGCAAGCTGATGATCATTATGGGAGAAACCAAAGACCAACTTAAAAAGCTGTGTGAAGCAGAAAATGTTAGCTATGCCTTAGCAGATGATATGGATCAGGCTGTTAAAATCGCCTTAGAAAATGCAAGTGAAAATGATGTAATACTATTATCACCAGCAAGTGCAAGTTGGGATATGTATAAGTCCTATGAAATAAGAGGAAAAGATTTTAAAGAAAAAATAGAAAAATATAAAGGAATGATAAAATGAATGTAATTATTTCTGGGGGAGGTACCGGCGGTCATATTTATCCAGCCATAGCCATAGCCCAAAAAATCCAAGAAAATATTGAAGATGTAAATATTTTATATGTAGGAATTAAGGGTGGTCCGGAAGAAACAATTGCAAAAAAATATGGCTATGCCTTTGAGCCCATAGAAGGTATGGGAATGCCAAGAAAAATTAATAAAAAGTTTTTCAAATCCCTATCTACAAATATGAAGGGTTTTAAATCTGCTAGAAGAATTATAAATGAATTTAATCCAGATATTGCAATTGGTACTGGCGGATATGTGTGTGGGCCTATAATATATCAAGCTGCAAAGTTAAAAGTTCCAACATTAATCCATGAGTCAAACTCTTATCCAGGCATTACATCTAAATATTTATCAAAAAAAGTAGACTATGTATGTATATCCTATGCAGAAGCTATCAAGCACTTTAAACATAAAGATAAAATAGTAGTTACAGGAAATCCAGTAAGAAATAATTTTAACGATACTTACACAAATTATGATTTGGAGGATTTAGGCATAGATAAGGATATACCTGTAGTATTTTCCTTTGGTGGCTCTAATGGTTCTTATGCTATGAATAAAGCTGTAAAAGAGTTAGCAGTAAATCTTAATGGTGATTTTTATTTGCTTCATCAAACAGGAAAGAGAAACTATGATGATTTCATAGAAGATTTACCAGAAAATAGATATTTAAAAGTATTTCCTTATATAGATAATATCGACCTTTTTTACGCAGTAAGTGATTTAGTAATCGCATCAAGTGGGGCTATGAGTCTTGCTGAAATATCAAGTGTCAAAAAACCATCTATACTTATACCAAAAGGCTACACAACAGAAAACCACCAGCAGTATAATGCAGAAACCTATGTGAAAAATGGTGCATCCCTAATGATATTAGAAAAAGATCTTAATGGAAAAATCTTATATAATAATATCATGAGTGTAATAAATGATAGAGATAAACTAGAAGAAATGGGAAAAAATAGTGCAAAACTTGCACAAGATGGGGCAAGTAATGCTATTTTAAAACTAGTTTTAGAATTGACTGAGAACTAATATGCAAAATTCTAATGATGACAGATATTTAAAAAAAGATGGTAAAACTGTAAATAAAAAATATGTGGCTAAAAAGCATAGCAAAGAAAAAAATGTAAAGCTTTTTAGCAAGGGCTTTATATTATTTCTAATATTTCTCGCCCTTGCATCTATTGTATATAGCCTTTATTCTCATAGTTACATGAAAATATCAAATATCTATATAACAGGCAATAATGCAACGGATGATGGAGATATTATTGCTGAGATAGGAAACCCTATTGGAGAAAATATTTTATTATACAAACCAGAAGAAAACGAAGCAAGTATCAAAAAATTACCTTATATAGAAAATGCAAGGATAAAAAAAGTTTTTCCAAACCTTTTAAATATAAATGTAGAAGAAGATTATCCATTATTTTTTCAAAATATTGATGGTACAGACTTTTATATTTCAAATAAGGGCATATTGCTTGGTGAAGACATAGGGGAATATGATAAAACTTCTTTAAAAGAAATAAAAGGGGCTAATCTTAGAAAAGAAATAGGCGAAAATTTTACAGGATCAGATGCAAGCTTAAATTTTTTAAGGTCAATTCAGGGATTTTCATATTTTAATGAAGTAAACCAATTAAATTTGGAAAACAAGGCTCAAATTGGTATAATGTTAAATGATATAGATGTGAAATTCGGAGATTTGAACGACATAGACTATAAACTTAAAATTTTAGATAACATCCTAAATGACGCAAGGGAAAAATCTATTGAACTTACTGCAATAGACTTAGATAATGGAGATAATCCTATAGTAAAAGTTAGCCCTAACTCATATAGCGATAATCTAAATTATTAAACAAAATGAAACTAGAACACGGGGGAAAATATGGCAAACATTAACATGGAAATGGATGATAACGCTTTAGCTAAAATCAAAGTTATCGGAGTTGGTGGTGGTGGAAACAACGCTATCAGCCGAATGAGAGACAATGGTCTATCAGGAGTAGAATTTGTAGCAGTAAATACTGATTTACAAACCTTACAAGAATCAAACGCTGATTTAAGACTGCAAATTGGTGAAAAACTTACAAGAGGTCTTGGTGCAGGTGCAAACCCATCTGTTGGGGAAAAAGCTGCTGAAGAATCTAAAAATGACATTACAGAAGCTCTAAAAGGAGCTGATATGGTATTTATTACTGCTGGTATGGGTGGTGGTACTGGTACAGGTGCTGCTCCAGTAGTTGCAGGTGTTGCGAAAGACATGGACATCCTAACAGTAGGTGTAGTTACAAAACCATTTACATTTGAAGGTAGAAAAAGACAATCTCAAGCAGAAGCTGGTATCGAAAGATTAAAAGAAAATGTAGATACACTTATTACTATTCCAAATGATAGATTACTACAAATAGTTGAAAAAAGAACATCTATGGTAGATGCTTTTAAACTAGCTGATAATGTATTAATGGATGCAGTAAGTGGTATTTCAGAGCTTATTGCTATACCAAATGTAATTAACCTAGACTTTGCAGACGTTGAATCAATTATGTCTGATCAAGGTATTGCACACATGGGTATAGGACGTGCTGCAGGTGAAAATAGAGCTGTTGATGCTGCTAAAGCTGCAGTTAACTCACCACTTCTTGAAACTTCAATTGAAGGAGCAAAGGCAGTTCTTCTTAACGTTACAGCTGCAGAAGTTGGACTTATGGAAGCTAACGAAGCTGCTGAGCTTATCCGTGATAATATCGACTCTGATGCAAATATTATCTTTGGTGTTGGTTCTGATGAATCTATGGGAGATGAAATTAAAATTACAGTTATTGCAACAGGTTTTGATAATCAAGGTAGACCAACTTCTTCTAGAGGAGCTGAAATGAATGCACCAACTAGAAATTCTAGATCAGAATATGAATCTCAAGCAAGACCGACTCGTCCAGCTGAAGAAAAAAGAACTAGCTCAAACCCATTTGATGATATAGATCTACCAGATTTCTTAAAATAATATGAAATGCCCGTATTGTCATTCAAATAACACAAAGGTACTGGACTCAAGAACCACTGAAGATGATACAGCTATTAGACGTAGAAGACTGTGCGAGGATTGTCAAAAAAGATTTTCAACTTATGAACGTTATGAGGATATTACCCTTATGGTTATAAAAAAAGATGAAACTCGTGAAGCCTATGACCGATCCAAAATCATAAATGGGATTGTAAAAAGCTGTCAGAAAAGACCCGTGTCTCTGGATCAAATTGAGCAAGTAGCTAAAAATGTGGAAATTAAAATAAACCATACAGGCAAAAAAGAAGTTACATCGACCTATATTGGAGAACTTGTCATGGAGGAGTTAAAAGACTTAGATCCTGTGGCATATGTTAGGTTTGCTTCAGTTTATAGAGAATTTAAAGATGTCGATTCATTTTATAATGAAATTGTTAATTTAAGAGATAAAAAAGATGCCGGTAAAGACTAATGATGCAGAGTCTGCTGCATCTTTTTTTGTATTAGAAAGGCTGATATGGACTTATTTGAACTAAATAGACAAAGAGAATTAGAAAAATCAGCACCTTTAGCTGATAGACTAAGGCCAAAATCTTTAGACACTTATATTGGTCAAAAACATTTAGTAGGGGATGGTAAAATAATTAGCCGTATGATAAAAGCTGATAGAATTTATTCAATGATTTTTTATGGGCCGCCTGGAGTCGGTAAGACAACACTCGCAAAAATTATCTCAGAAACAACTCATATGGCCTATGAAGAGTTATCTGCAGTTACAAGTGGTATAGCAGATGTAAAAAAGAAAATTGAAATTGCTAAAGATAATTTAAAATATGAAAATAAAAAAACTATACTATTTATAGATGAAATTCATAGGTTTAATAAGTCCCAGCAAGATTACCTTTTGCCTTTTGTAGAAGATTCTACAATTATTCTTATTGGAGCTACAACAGAAAACCCATATTTTGAAGTAAATAAAGCCTTAATATCTCGTATGTATGTTTTTGAATTAAAATCACTTAGTGATGATGAGCTAAATGACTTAATCGATTTAGCGTTGAGCAAGGATACTATTTTACAAAATAAAAATGTAGCCATAGATGATGAAGCTAGAAATATACTAATAAAATATTCAAATGGGGATAGCAGGGCTCTTTTAAATGCCCTTGAAATTGCTATATTTTCAGAAAATGAGAAAGATGGTAAAATAAATATAGGCAAAGATACAATCGAAAATTCTATACAAAAAAAGATTGCTATCTATGACAAAAAGGGTGACAGGCACTATGATACTATCTCAGCTTTTATAAAATCTATGAGAGGATCAGATCCAGATGCCGCCCTATATTATTTGGCAAAAATGCTAGAATCTGGTGAAGATATCAAATTTATTGCCCGTCGTATGATTATTTTTGCAGCAGAAGATATTTCAAATGCAGATCCACAAGCTTTAATTCTTGCAACAAATACTTTTGATGCAGTAAACACAGTAGGCATGCCAGAAGCACGCATAATCCTGGCCCAAACTGTTACTTATTTGGCTCTAGCAGATAAGAGTAATTCTACTTATCTTGCTATAGACAAGGCCTTAAAATTTGTTAGAGAAAATAGGGATAAGGAAGTGCCAAATAAATTAAAAGATGCCCATTATCAAGGAAGTAAAAATTTAATCCATGATGAGTATTTATATCCTCATTCTTTTGGAGGATATGTAGACCAATCTTATCTACCGGATGATTTTGTATCAGAGAAATTTTACCAAGCCCTTGATATAGGCTATGAAAAAAAGCTTAATGAAAAACTTAAAAAAAGGAAGGATGGAACTAATGAAGATTAGAGAAATATTAAGTGAAGTTGATTCGTATGTAGACCAGGAAGTTGTTGTAAGCGGATGGATAAGAAATTCTAGATTTGGTAAAAATGTAGGGTTTATCGAACTAAATGATGGTAGTACCTTCAAAAATCTGCAAGTGGTAGTTGGAGCTGACTACCCAGATTATGATGAACTTTCCCACCAATATTTATCAGCTAGTTTAGAAGTAAGAGGTAAATTAGTTGCAACTGGTAATAACAAAACTCCATACGAAATCCAAGCAGAAGAAATAAAAGTTTTAGGTGAATCTTCAGATAAGTTTCCTATCCAAAAACAAAGACAAACACTTGAATTTATGAGAACTATTCCTCACCTTCGCCCAAGAACAAATACTTATAGAGCTGTATTTAAAGTAAGAAGTTCATTAGCATTTGCTCTTCATCAATTTTTCCAAGAACGTGGATTTTTATATGTAAACCCACCAATAGTTACAGGATCAGATGCAGAGGGTGCGGGGGAAATGTTTAATATAACAACAATAGATCCAAGTGAAGCTCCATTAGCGGAAGATGGAAGTGTTGATTATAACAAAGATTTCTTTGGTAAAAAATCTTATTTAACTGTTTCTGGACAGTTGGAAGCAGAAGACTATGCTTTAGCTTTTGGAGATGTGTACACTTTTGGTCCAACATTTAGAGCAGAATTATCAAATACTCCAAGACATGCCGCAGAGTTTTGGATGCTAGAACCAGAAATGGCTTTTGCAGATTATAACCAAGCCATGGATGTTGCTGAGGATATGATTAAATATGTAATTGACTATCTACTAGAAAATAACCCAGACGAAATGGAATTTTTCAATAGATTTATAGATGAAGAACTATTTAACAGACTAGAGCAAGTTAGAAGCAAGGAATTTGCTAGAGTAACTTATACAGAAGCGATCGAAAAACTAAAAGCAAGCGGCCAAGATTTTGAGTTCCCAGTCGAATGGGGTATGGACCTACAAACAGAACACGAAAGATACCTATCAGAAGTAATAGTAAATGGTCCTGTATTTGTAACTGATTATCCAAAAGATATTAAAGCTTTCTACATGAAAAGAAATGATGATGGCAAAACAGTAGCAGCTTTTGATATGCTAGTGCCAGGAGTAGGAGAGCTAATCGGTGGATCTCAAAGGGAAGAAAATATCGATGAACTTTTAAAATCTTTTGAAGAAAATGGTCTTAAAGAAGAAGACTACCAAAACTACTTAGACTTAAGAAGATTTGGTTCAGTAGTACACTCAGGATTTGGACTAGGTTTTGAAAGAGCTGTTATGTATGTTACAGGTATGAAAAACATCCGTGATGTTGTTTCTTATCCAAGATATGTAAATGCACTTTCAAGCCAAAACTAGGAGATAAAATGACAGAAAAATTTTCTAATATACCAGAATACAATCCCCATGCTATTGAGAAAAAATGGCAAAAAATCTGGGATGAAGATAATACTTTTCACAGTGAAATAGACCATGATAAAGAAAAATTCTACGCTTTAGTAGAATTTCCTTATCCATCTGGTCAAGGTTTACATGTAGGTCACCCAAGACCATATACTGCTTTAGATGTAGTTTCTAGAAAAAGAAGACTAGAAGGATATAATGTTCTCTATCCAATGGGATGGGATGCTTTTGGTCTACCAACAGAAAACTACGCTATAAAAAATAAAATCCACCCAGCAAAAGTAACTGAAGATAATATTGCAAACTTTAAAGCGCAGTTAAAATCAATAGGTTTTTCTTTTGACTGGGAAAGAGAAGTAAATACGACTAATCCAGACTATTATAAATGGAGCCAATGGATTTTTATACAATTATATAAACATGGTCTAGCTTATAAACACGAAATGAGTGTTAACTGGTGCCCATCTTGCCAAGTTGGTCTTGCTAATGAAGAAGTAGTAGATGGCAAATGTGAAAGATGTGGTACAGAAGTTGTTCATAAGATGAAAAATCAGTGGATGCTTAAAATAACAGAATACGCTGATAGACTTATTGATGATTTAGATGATGTTGATTATGAAGATAGGATAAAAGCTCAACAAATAAACTGGATTGGTAGATCTAAAGGTGCAAATGTAGATTTTGCTTTAAATAATGCTGATTACAAGCTTACAGTTTATACAACAAGACCCGATACAATTTTCGGCGTATCTTATATGGTAATTTCTCCAGAACATCCAATGCTAGATGAATTTAAAGAAAGAATCACTAACTTTGATGCAGTTACTGCTTACCAAGATGAAGCACGTAAAAAGTCTGACTTTGAAAGAGCAGAATTAAATAAGGATAAAACTGGTGTTATGCTTGATGGTGTTAGCGCTATTAATCCATTATCTGGCAAAGAGATTCCTATTTGGGTTTCAGATTATGTCCTAATGTCTTACGGAACTGGAGCTATAATGGCAGTACCTGCTCATGATAGTCGTGATTACGAATTTGCAAAAACTTTTGATATGCCAATTATCCCGGTTTATGAAACAGAAAATGAAGAAGAATTACCACTTACAGATATTAACAAAGGTATTTGTATAAATTCAGAATTTCTAAACGGGTTAAACGCAACAGACGCTAAGAAAAAAGCTATAGAGTATATAGAAGAAAATAAATTAGGTGAAGCTACTACAAACTTTAAGTTACGTGACTGGGTATTCTCTCGCCAAAGATATTGGGGAGAACCAATCCCAATGATTTACTGTGAAGAACACGGTTGGAATCCAGTAGATGAAAGTGAATTACCAATAAAATTACCAGAAGTAGAAACTTATGAGCCAACTGCTACTGGTGAATCACCACTTTCAGAAATAGAAGATTTTGTAAATACAACTTGTCCAGTTTGTGGAGGACCTGCGAAAAGAGAAACAGACACTATGCCTCAATGGGCAGGAAGCTCTTGGTATTATTTAAGATACACAGATCCAAAAAATCCAGATGCCATTGCAAGCAAAGAAGCACTAGATTATTATACACCAGTAGACTGGTACAATGGGGGAATGGAACATACTACCCTTCACTTACTATATTCAAGATTTTGGCACAAATTCTTATACGATATAGGAGTAGTACCAACCAAAGAACCATACCAAAAAAGAACTAGCCATGGTATGATTTTGGGTGAAGATCATCAAAAAATGAGTAAATCTCGTGGTAATGTTGTAAATCCAGATGATATTATCCGTGATTATGGCGCAGACACTTTAAGAACTTATGAAATGTTTATAGGCGATTTTGGTTCAACTGCTATATGGTCAGATGAAGGTGTACGTGGATGCCGTAAATACCTAGAACGTGTCTACAATATGCTTGAAATGGTAGAAGATGGAGATAATTATAGCAAAGACCTTGAAGTAGTAATCCATCAAACTATAAAAAAAGTATCAGAGGATTATGAAAATCTTAAGTTTAATACTGCAATAGCAAGTCTAATGTCACTTTCAAATGACATGAGATCACTTGGTAAAATAACTAAAGCTGATTTTAAAACTTATATAATCCTACTAAACCCAGTTGCTCCACATTTAACAGAAGAGCTATGGGAACTTGCAGGCTTTAATGGAAAGTTAAATGAAGCCGCTTGGCCAAGCTATGATGAGAAAAAATTAGTTCTTGATGAATTTGAAATGCCAGTACAAGTAAATGGTAAGATGCGTGGTAAAGTTCTAATGGCTATGGATGCTAGCGAGGATGATGCGATAAGTGCTGCAAAAGCAGATAATAATATAGCAAGTCACTTAGAAGGTAAAGAAATAAGAAAAATAATATATGTTCCAGGTAAGATTTTAAATATAGTAGTGGGATAATATTGAAGTAGGACTTATGTCCTACTTTTTTTATAAAAAATTAACTCCATAAATAAAATGATAAATCAGGGTATAATATATATGGAATTTATAATAATAAAGCGAGAAAGGATATTATAATGAGTAAAGTAAAGTTAGCTATAGTTTTTTACTCTCAAACAGGAGTTAATTATAAAATGGCATCCATTGCCAAAGAAGAAGCTGAAAAAAATGGAGCAGAAGTTAGACTATTAAAAGTTAGAGAACTTAGAGATACATCTAATGTAGAGAAAGACTCATTATGGGATAAGACTATTAAGGCAACAGAGAATCTTAAAGTTGCAACACCAGAAGATTTAGTTTGGGCAGATACAATAATCTTCTCAACACCAACTAGATTTGGAAATGTATCTAGCCAAATGAAAGACTTTTTCGATTCACTTGGTGGCGTATGGAGTGAAGGTAAACTTATTAATAAATTTGTAACAGCTTTTGCATCTTCACAAAATCCAAATGGTGGTCAAGAACATACAATAAGAGCTATTTATACTTCTGCTATGCACTGGGGAGCGATAATTGTTCCTACAGGATACACAGACGATTCAATCTTTGCCCAAGGTGGTAATCCATATGGAATTTCTGCAACTCAATCACCTGAAACTTATGAAATCAGTAATGAAATAGAACCTGCTATTAAGCATCAAACAAGAAGATTACTAGAAATTACTAAAAAATATATTAATGATTAACTAAAAGCCTAGCCTATGTGCTAGGTTTTTTAAGTAAACTGTATAGCTTTAGGGTATAATTTATTTATATTTTAAGGAGGTTTTTATGAATATACTAGATATCTTAAATAGCAAATTATTATACATATTAGTAGCTATTGGTTTATTAATAATATTTTTGATTTGTCTGATGTTTTTTATTAGAGCAAAAAAACGTGCAAAGGAACTTGGTATAGAGGATGAGAAGATAAAGGCAACTATAAAAAGCTCTTTAGTTTTTTCTATAGTTCCATCTATTGCAGTTATTATAGGCCTTATAACCCTCAGTCCACTCTTAGGTATACCTTGGCCTTGGTTTAGATTATCTATTGTAGGATCTTTGCCTTATGAGCTTACCGCAGCAGATTTAGCTGTAAAAGGATTAGGTTATGGTGACCTTGCTGCATACCAAAGTTCAGCAGATGTTACGGCAATAGGGACTATTATGTTTACTATGACTGTTTCAATAATAGGTGGGATGCTTTTTAACATCTTTTTTCTTGAAAAATACCACAAAAAAGTCTCAGGTGTAGGAGCTAAACCATCACCATTTAGGGAACTTGCTCTATCAGTTTTAACCTTTGGTATGGTTACTGTATTTTTTCCAGTTGAATTTTTAAAATCAAAAACCCATGCTGCTGTAGCAATTACGTCTATCCTTGTTACTATTATTTTAGGAAGAATATCAAAAAAATATAAGATAGGATGGTTAGCTGATTTTATAATGAGTTTTGCTCTTATAATTGGAATGGCTGCGGGTGTATTTTTTGAAGGAGTCTTATAATGAATAAAAATAGTTCTTATATGGATAAAACTTATAGATTAGGTAGGATAGCTTCAATTATTTGTATTCTAATAATGTTTATCATTCCATCTATTATTTGTACAGCTTATAGTATATGGCCAAGTTTTGATTCTGTAATGGGAGCAGCAGGTCCCTTACTTGCTATGTACTTACCAGTAGCCCTTGCAGAGCAACTTTCTATGATTCCTATTACAGGAAATTCAGCTTATATAAATTCTATAATGGGAAATGTTACAAATATAAAATTTCCAGCTTATTTAACTGCTCTAGCATCCATTAACCAAGACCCAGGATCTGAAGAAGCAGATGTGATGGGTATGATTGCTGTATGTATATCTGGAATGACAACCATGGTTATTATCTTAATAGGTCTTATACTTTTAGTACCATTAAGTCCAATATTAACCTCGCCTGTAGTAAAAACTGCTACAAGTTATATAATGCCAGCCTTATTTGGATCAATTCTTGTAGGAATTCTTACTAATAAATCTGCGGGAAATTATGTAGCAGAAAATAAGACATTAGTAGGCATTATAGACCTAGTGGTTGTGTTTTTTATAAATATTTTTATTACAAGCCTTGACCGTAAGCAAGGTTTTGCCATGGTAGGAGTGATGGCCCTTTCCATTTTACTAGCCTATATTTTTTATAAGAAAGGGATTATAAAATTAATAAAAAAAGAGTCTTAATAGATTTGTAAAATTTTCAAACAAGTGTATTATTAATATTGATACACTTGTTTATTTTTTTATAATAAAATAAAATATTAATTTAATAAGTAAAGCTAATTAAATGGTATTTATAAAAATGTTGGAAAAGTATTATGAAGGAATTTTTTAAGAAAAATATTTATAATATAATATCAATACTAGTCTTTATATTTTTTGTAGGATTAGCATATTTTGGTTATAAAAGGGGCTTATTTGACTCTGTAGAAAGTTTTAGAAACTATGTTTTATCATTTGGAAACTGGGCATTTTTTATATTTTTTATTGCAAATATAATGCAAGTAGTTGTTCCGGGTGTTCCAGGAGGGATTATTTTAGCCTTTGGCGTTATAACTTTTGGCCCTTTAAAGGGATTTATTTATAATTATATTTCTATTTGTACAGGTTCGATGATAAATTTTTTAATATCTAGAAATTTTGGTCAAAGTTTAGTTTTAAAAATGTTTGGGGAGAAAACTTTTAATAAATATAAAGATAAAATCAAAGATGAAACATATGAAAAGTTTTTTGCGTTAGCTATATTATTACCAGCAGCACCAGATGATTTTTTATGCTATTTAATAGGATTAAGTAATATGAGCTTTAAGAAATTTGCAAAAATTATCTTACTTTGCAAACCACCATCTATTTTTGCTTATTCTATGGCTTGGTATTATGGATTTGACTGGTTTGTTAGAAAAATAAAGTCTATAACTTATTTGACAAAATAACAGAAAAAATGTATTATTGTATTATGTTAATAATACAAATAAGAAGGCAATATGAGAGATTTTTTAAGAAAAAATTTGTACAATATAATAGCGGTAATAGTACTAATTATTTTATCTGTACTAGGATATACAGGATACAAAAGTGGATTATTTAATTCTATTGATAGCTTTAGAGAATTTATTTTATCATATGGTGCTTGGGCAAACATTAGTTTTATGCTAGTACAAGTTACTCAAATTGTTGTTCCAATCATACCTGGAGGACTGACAACTGTATTTGGAGTAGTAATCTTTGGTCCTTTTTGGGGATTTATCTACAACTACATATCAATTTGTATAGGGTCGATGCTAGTATTTTTCATCTCAAGAACTTTTGGAAAATCTATTGTGCTAAACTTTTTTGGAGAAGAGACTTTTGATAAATATAAGCATAAAATAAAAGATAAAACCTATGAAAAGTTTTTTGCATGGGCTATATTACTGCCGGTAGCCCCTGATGATTTTTTATGCTATCTTACAGGATTATCCGATATGAGCTTTAAGAAATATGCTACTATTATTCTTTTATGCAAGCCACCATCTATATTTTTATACTCCATGGGATGGGCTATGGGACTTGAGTGGATAGTCAATAAAGTTTAAATAAAAAGCGATTAGAAAATAAACTAATCGCTTTTTTTTATTACACTACTTGTTTAACAGATGATATTTTGACCAGCTAAAAATTCTATTTCTAAATCATTGCCAAAATTTTCTATATTTTTTATTTTAAAACCGCGTACTTTAGCAGTATTGTCAAAGCAAATTTCATTATTTATTAAATCACCAAGTGGGGGTATATAAGTTATACCTTGATTATTTTCTATTTTTAAGGCTTTTCCTATAATATAATTAACTTGATTTTCTATAAGTTTGCTATCTAAGCTTTCGAAAAAATCTGTAATCTTTATAACTGACCTATCAGCTTCTAAATTTAGTTTTAAATCTGAAGCATTATAGAAACTATCAAAAACTAATTTAAATATAATAAAAGCTGTATTATAGGATAAGTTTTTAAATCGATTGTTACTAGCTAGTTTTAAAGTGACTTCTGATTTATTCGGCTTTCCTAAAACTGTATGTATAATGTTATCACGTTTTTCTTCGATAGATACTATATCTAAATCGTCAATTTTACCAGTATCTGATAAAAGCCCGCTTGTTATTGGCATGAAAATGGTACGATCAAGAATTATTTGTGTCTTATCTCCTTGAACTCGTCTAGAAACTATATTTGCTTTTATTTCAGAAATCTCTGGATATTTTAAATAAATTTTCTGCATAGCTTGCCTTTCTATTTTAAACACTATTTGTAAATCATATGATATAATATACCCGAGGTTTACGGCTATGAGAAAGAAAATTTTTATCGCTTTAATGGGGATTTTATTAGGTATAGGTACATTTATATGTTTTGAAACTATTAATCCCATATATTTTTTATTTTTGTGTGCTATTTTAGCTGTTGTTTTACTTTATGTAGATAAAAAATTAATAGTCTTTCCTATAGCCCTTGCTCTTGGTTTTTCTTTAAGTTTATATAAACTAAATAGCTATAGTCTAATAGATAATCCAAAGCAAAAGTTAGAAATAACTATTACAGAAAAAAGAAAAGTAGATGATGGTTATAGATACTTTGTAAAGGCTCGTGAGAGAAATATAAGCGAAAAGTCAGTTATTTTTACAGAAGAAAACTTTCCTATTGGACAAAAGTACTTAATAGATGCTGAGATTAATCTTGCTAATAAAAATACTAATCCAAATTTATTTAACAATAGAAATTACTTGATATCTAAGGGTATCGGATCAAATATTAAGATTAAAAAGACATATAAAGAGGCTAGCAGCTCATCGGTTTTACTGAAATTTAGGAATAAATTTTATAACTACATACATGAAATTTTTAAAAGTAATTTAAGTAAGGATAGTGCTGACTTTGCAATTTCTGTAGTCCTAGGTGAAAATCTTATCCAAAATGATGATATAAGGGATTTAGGACTTGCTCATATCCTAGCTGTTTCTGGTTTACATATAGACTTGCTTATAGGATTTATTTTATATATTTTCGGTAAACTAAATCTTAATTATAGGTATGGATATATAAGCGCATTGATTTTAGCTTTTTTATATGGGGCTTTGATTGGTTTTCCGTATTCGGTTAATAGAGTTTTAATTATAAATCTGATAGGTTTTTTGGCATTTTTATACCAATATCCAGAAGATAAAATAAAGTCTTTACTAGTAGCTGCTCTTTTAATACTAATTTATAATCCTTTTGCAGTTTTAAATGCAGGATTTGTATTATCATTTATAGCAGCTAGTGGGGTTTATCTAATATATCCAAAACTTAGGAAACATATAGGTAAAAATTTATTAGCCGAAAGTATTGGATTTACCGCATCAGTGCAAGCTACACTCTTACCTTTTACTGCTTTTTATTATGGAAAAATAAATCTAATTAGTATATTAGCAAATTTTTTAGTAGTGCCAGTTTTTACTTTAGCTATGTATATTATTTTTGCTGTAATTATTTTTTATCCTATTTTAAGCTTTATAATGGCACCGTTTTTGACAATAATAAATTACCTTTTAGAATCGATATTAAATCTAACCCTTATGCTAAATAGTTTTAAGATTTTGAATATAGAATTTATCCATCAGAGTATGTTAATTTCTATTTATTTATATTTTTTAATATTGGTGAGTGTCTATATTAAAAAGTCAAATAAAAGGCTTATAAAAAATTTTTATATTATAAATATAGTAGTAGTAATACTTAGCTTAGGCTATGAAAAAATAAATCCAGAAACAAGTTTTTCTATGATAGATATAGGTCAGGGAGATGCGTTTTTGTTAAATGATAGGGGAGACTATTATTTAATAGATGTTGGTGGCCCAAAATTTGATAATTATGATAGTGGGGAAAAAATCCTAGTTCCATATCTAAAGTCTATTGGAATAAAAGATATAAAGGCAGTATTAATAACTCATGAGGATAAAGACCACAGTGGGAATATACAAATATTAAAGGATAACTTTAATATCCAAAATGTCATAACTAGTAAAAACAATATAGGAACTTTGGCTAAGTATCAGCCAAAAATTATTAAAAAGAATGATAAAATTAAACTTAAGAGTGGTTATATAAACTGTATTTTTGAAGGAGCTAGCGGAGAAGAGAATGCTGAGTCTATGGGTCTTTTAATCAATATAAATGGAACAAGCATTTTAAGCCTAGGTGACTTACCCAAAGAATACGAAGATAGCCTAGATATTAAAGCAGATATTTTAAAAGTATCCCACCACGGATCAAAAACTTCTACATCCAAAGATTTTGTAACAAAGGTAAGGCCAAAAGCTGCTTTGATTTCTGCAGGGCGCAACAATCGTTACGGCCATCCTAATAAAGAAGTCCTAGAAAATTTAAGTGGTGTAAAAATTTATAATACTCAAACTGATGGTATGGTTAAAATATATTTTGATAAAGATGTAAGAATAGAAAAATATATGAAAGGAGGTTTTTTTAAATGAATTTTAAAGAATTTATGAGTCTATTAATAGATGATAAGTTAAAAGGAGTATATTTATTTGACTCCAAAGAGGAGTTTTTAAATGACACAATCATCGAAGAAGTAAAGAATAAAGTAAGTGTACCAGACTTTAACTTTGTTGAAATAAAAGGCAGTAAGGATGTAGAGACTATAAAAAACTCTTATGAAACTTATCCTGTAATGGAAGATAAAAAATATATAATTTGGAGAAATATAGATCTTGCTAAAAATTCTATAAAAGAATATGAGGGCACCTTAAATGTACTAGCAGAAGATTTTAAAGAATTCCCAGACTTTGCAACTCTTTTAATTTTTTCAGATAATCCACCCTTTAAGGGCAAATTCTACAAGGCTGTTAATAAAGTCGGTACAGTTGTAGAAATTAGCAGACTTAACCAAAGAGAATTAGAATCATTTATTGGCAAAAGATTTGTAAGAAATGGCAAAAAAATACAAAAATCCTTAGTAACAGAAATTGTTAATAGATTCTCTTACCTAAGTAAGGATAGTGAAATCGATCTTTATGAAATCGTGAATGTGGTAGATAAGATAATAGCAAGTTCTGATGATGAAATAGTAAAAGCTCAAGATGTCTTTGACCAGTTAGATGAAGTTTTAAATATAAATATATTTAATCTTACAGATGCTATGAGCTCTAAAAATAGTAGGGACACTATCGATATTTATTTAAAAATGGTTAAATCCAATGAAGATTTATTTATGATCTTTCATATGGTTATTAGACAAATTAGAAATTTAATTGGGGTAAAAAGTCTTTATTTAAATGGATATAATGATTCTTTTATGATGAAAAATCTGGGGATAGGGGCATATGAATTAAAAAAATTGAAGAGTTTTTCTAGAAATTTTTCCCTAACAGAGTTATTTGATATCCATAGAAGAATTTTTGATATGGAATATAGGCAAAAGTCAGTTGACTTTGATATAGAAATAGAATTATTACTTTTACTTAGAGAAATTTCTCAAAAATAAAATGAGCAATTATCAGTAGACATATGTGTGGATCCATTACTGATTATTGCTCATTTTTTATTAAGCGTTTTGTGCTTCATTGATTGCTCTTTGTAATCTAGAAGTTGTTTTCGCTACTTTATTTTTGTGGATAATGTTTTTAGATTCTGCTTTTTTCATTTTTTTATCAACATTTTTGAAAAGCTCTTGTGCCTCTTCAACATTACCAGCTTCAATAGCTTGATCAAATTTTTTGATGTATGTTTTGATTTCTGATTTTTTAGCTTTATTTCTTTCAGTATTTCTTTTTGCTACTTCAATTCTCTTTTGAGCTGATTTAATATTAGCCATTACTTCACCCTCTTTCTTAGTTAGTCTTTTTTGCTTGACTGATACATTTTACCATAAAAGTTACATTCATACAAGTTCTATTTAAAAAATTGGTAGTTTCTAATATTTATATTATAATATAATAATGAATGAGAGGTAAAGAAAATGACTAATAAAAATGAAAAAGATAAGGTAATAATAGAACCTCAATCTAAAAAAGGTCCCACTATTACAAATAATCAAAAGCCACCTAAGAAAGAAGAAGACGGACTTTTAGAATGGATAAAGTCCATAGTAATTGCCCTTGCAATTGCAGCTTTAATTAAGTGGTTGTTTGTAGATGCTACAAGGGTTGCAGGAAACTCCATGCTAAATACTCTACATGATGGAGATATGCTTTTTATGAATAAAATTGGTAAGCATTTCCATGATTATGAAAGAGGAGACATAGTAATCTTAAATGCTCCTGATTATCCAAATAGACTGTATGTAAAAAGGGTTGTTGGAGTTCCTGGTGATACTGTAACCTTAAAAGATGAAAAAGTTTATTTAAATGGCGAAGAGCTTAATGAACCTTATACTTCTGTTGACTACACTCTACAAACTAGTGATACTTACGAATGGTACTTACTTGATGATCAATACTTTTTACTAGGTGATAATAGGGCAGAAGGAGCTAGTAATGACTCAAGGAACTATGGACCAGTTGAAAAAGACCAAATAGTTGGCCATGCGTTTTTTAGATTTTACCCATTTAGTGATATGGGAAATATAGATAAGAATCCATACGGAGAAAGTAATTAGATGACACAAAAAAAAGACAATATAAGAAACTTTTCTATAATTGCCCACATAGACCACGGTAAAAGTACACTAGCTGACAGGTTGATAGAAAAATCTGAACACCTATCACAAAGAGAAATGCAAAACCAAATGCTTGATGATATGGAGCTAGAGCGTGAACGTGGTATTACAATAAAATTAAAATCAATAAAGATTCACTACAAGGCAAGAGATGGAAAAATATATGATTTAAACTTAATAGATACACCTGGTCACGTTGACTTTAACTATGAAGTATCAAGATCCTTAAAGGCATGTGAGGGGGCAATACTAGTTGTAGATTCTAGCCAAGGTGTGGAAGCACAAACTTTGGCAAATACATACCTTGCCCTAGACCAAGATTTAGAAATCCTTCTAGTTTTAAATAAAATTGACCTACCATCATCTAGAGTTGATGAAGTAAAAAAAGAAATTGAAAACCAAATAGGACTTGAAACTGAAGGTATACCACTAGTATCTGCAAAAACTGGTTTAAATATAGAAGATGTTTTAGAGGATATAGTAGAAAATATCCCAGCACCAGAAGACCATGATGATAAACCACTAAAAGCACTTATATTTGACTCATACTATGATGCTTACCGTGGGGTTATCTGTTATGTGCGTGTATTTGAAGGTGTAGTAAGACCTGGTGATACAATAAAAATGATGAACACTGGTAAAACCTATGAAGTAAATACTGTAGGTTATACCATGAAAAATCGTATCGAAACAAAAGAATTACGTTCTGGAGATGTAGGTTTTATAGAAGCAAGTATAAAAGAAGTAAAGGATGCTAGGGTTGGGGATACTATAACAAATGCTGAGCACCCAACTGATGTGCCACTTTCTGGATATAAAGAAGTATTACCTATGGTTTATTCTGGTATATATCCAGCCGAGGGTGAAAGTTTTGATAAACTGCGTGATGCCTTAGAAAAACTACAAGTAAACGATGCAGCCCTAGTATTTGAGCAAGAAAACTCTCAAGCTCTTGGGGTTGGTTTACGTGCAGGATTTTTAGGCCTCCTTCATATGGATATCATTACCCAAAGATTAGAACGTGAATATGATTTAAATATTATAGCTACAGCTCCTTCAGTTATTTATAGGGTAAAACTAAAGGGTCAGGAAGATGAAATAGAAATTCAAAACCCAAATGATTTCCCAGATCCAGCTGCTATTGACTATATAGAAGAGCCCATGACTAGGACAGAAATTATTACCCCTAGTGATTATATCGGACAAATAATGAGTCTAGCTCAAAACCGTCGTGGTGAGCTAATAGACATGCATTATATTGACGAAACAAGGGTTTCTATAAAATATAAACTGCCATTAAATGAAGTTATCTATAACTTCTTTGATAGCTTAAAATCAAGAACTCGTGGTTATGCGTCATTGGATTATGAAGTGACTGGATATGCACCAAGTGAACTAGTAAAACTAGAAATTCTAATCAATGATCAAATAGTAGATGCTCTTTCAATCATTGTTCATAAGGATAGTGCCTACGCTAGGGGTCGTGGTATAGTTGAAAAGCTTAAAGATGAGATACCACGCCAACAATTTGCAGTACCTATTCAAGCCGCTATCGGTGGTAAGGTAATTGCCCGTGAAACAGTAAGAGCTCTTAGAAAAGACGTTATTGCTAAATGTTACGGTGGAGATATTTCTCGTAAGAAAAAACTTCTTGAAAAACAAAAAGAAGGTAAGAAACGTATGCGTCAGTTAGGTAATGTGGAAGTACCACAGGATGCATTCTTAGCCGTTTTAAAATATGATGATGACCAAGCAAATTAAAAAAAGGCGATTTAGTTAGACTAAATCGCTCTTTTTATTTGTAAAAAACTGCTTCAACATTATTTCCATCTAAATCATGGAAGAATGCTGCATAATAATTTGGTGCATAATGTTCTCTTATGCCAGGAGCACCATTATCCTTTGCACCTAATTCTAAAGCTTTATTATAAAAATTGTTAACTTCTTCTTCGCTATCAACTCTAAAGGCTAGGTGAAAATTATTTGGATTTCCTTCTACAAGCCATAATTCATTTGCAAAATCAGTATCCTTTTTACCAAATCCAACTGCATCCTTAAAGTCTGCTTTTTTAATTAAGCCAATTTCACTCAAAACTTTTTCATAAAATTCTTTGGATTTATCTATATCAGAAACTTGTAAACTTATATGATCAATCATTATGTCCTCCTTTAATTTCTATTTATTTTTTACCCTGTGCCATGATATAATAAAATAAAACATAAGAGGAGCATTATGGAATCTAAAGATCTTTATGAACGCATTTTCCTACGTACAGGAATAATAATATTAGTAACTTTGTTTCTAATATTTCTTTTGCCACCCCTATGGGATGCCTTGTTGCCAATTATATTAGCCATAGTTATAGTTGCTATTTTAAGTCCCCTAATAAAAAAAATCGACGACTTTTTACCCATAAAGCACAGCGTCATCTCATACGTTTTGGGGACAATACTTTTAGTAGCTATTTTATTTTTAATAATTTGGTTTATACAGGTGATTATAAACCAAGTAACAGGTCTTATTGGAAATATTATAGGTAATTGGAGCCAGATAGTACAATCTACTAACCAGTGGATAAATGCTATGAACTCAAAAATCAATTTAATGCCTGATTTTGCAGAAAATGCTATAAGATCTGGACTAAATTCTTTGTACCAATTTTTAGGAAACCTACAAAGAAATGCAATAAATATCACCTTTGGTTTTACAACAGCCTTTATTAATACTTCTAATAATATAATATTTTTTGCCATTACCTTTATAGTGGCCTTTTATATTATTTTGGGGGACATGCAGGAAGTAAGTGTAAAATATAACTCAAAAATATCTAAGGGGATCAGAACAAATTTAAGTCTTATTAAAAATGTTTTTAAAAACTCTACCTGGAATTATATAAAATCACAGTTAAAACTTGCAGTTTTGTGTGCGATTTTAATGGCTATATCATTAAAATTCTTAGGCCAACAATATTTTATGCCTATTGCCTTAATCTTGGGATTTGTAGACATATTACCACTTATAGGACCTGTAATTGTTATACTTCCTTGGTCTATTATAGAAATTTTTATCTTCTCTAATACAAGTAAGGGGATTGCTCTTTTGATTGTACTAGGAATTTGGACAGGTTTGCGTCAAGTGATTGCCCCAAGAATAATTGGGACATCTGCTGATATTCATCCTTTGTTATCTGTGATAACCCTCTATGCTGGGTTAAGATTATTTGGAGTAATGGGAGCAATATTTTTTCCTGTTGTAATGATTTTTATAGTAGGTATCTATAGATCAGGTATCCTTGATAATTGGATCTATGATTATAAATTATTTTTTACCTATATCCAAAAAACTTTAAATATCCATAGAAGAGATATTAATACTAAGGATGAACAATGATTTTGATATAGTATAATAAAATTAGTGATAATAGTTATCATTAAGGAGTAAAAATGGATAAATACTTAGTTAAGATTTTAGATATAAAAGAAGAATACAAAAATGTATATACTTATACCCTTGAAAAACCGGAAGATTTAGAGTGGGATGAGGGAAGTAGTTTTCATTTAGGTTTACCTGGCTATGATGAAGGTAGTGAGGTAAATAAAAAACTAGTCCATCATTTAAGCATCAACACTCTAACTGATGAGGGAAATATTAGATTTACAACAAAAATACCTATTAGAAAGTCAATCTTTAAAAAAGCCCTATCAAAATTAGAAGTAGGGGATGAGGTTAGCATATTTAACTTTAAATCAAATATGGTCCTTAGACGTGATGATAAGCCCTTAGTTTTATTATCCCAAGGTTTAGCCATGTCTACTATGCGCCCTTTGATTAAAAAATTTGAAATTGATAGTTCAAATATCCCTGAGCTTATTAGCTTAAATGTAAATAAAAAAGATAATCACCTATACGAGAAAGATTTTGAATGCGTAGATGGCTCTGCTTTTATAAAATATTGGATAGAATCTAGGAGAGACTATCTAGAAAAATTAGCAGACCTAGCCAAAAAAAAATCAGATGCTTATTTTTATGTAGTGGGTAGCGAGATTTTTGTACTAGATACTCTCTATATTTTAAGAGAAAATGGTATAAAAAATGATCAAATAATAATTGATAAGGATTTGGAAAAAAGAGATGTAGTGTTTGAAACACTTGAAAATTATAATATTATAATCTAAAAAGGATGGCAAAGGCCATCTTTTTTATTACTTAATAATAAGGAGATACTATGAAAAAAGTAGGATGCTACATTCACATTCCCTTCTGCCAAAATAAATGCTATTACTGTGATTTTTGTGCGTGTATGAATGTCGAGCATAGAATAGATGATTACATAGATAATTTAATAAAAGAGATTAAAATCTATCAAGATAAACTATCTTGCGAAATAGATTCTATTTATATAGGTGGGGGTACTCCTTCTTATATAGATGGAAAATATATAAAAAAAATTAGAGAAGCCTTAGATGGATTTAAAATTGGAGATATAAAAGAGTTTACTATAGAGTGCAATCCAAATTCTATATCTAAAGATAAGTTACTTTTATATAAAGATTTGGGAATTAATCGCATATCCCTAGGTGTACAATCATTTGATGATAAAGTTTTAAAAGCAATAGGCAGAAACCATACTGCAGCCATAGCCCTAAGTGATATAGACCTTATAAGAAATGTAGGATTTGATAATCTAAGCTTTGATTTGATGTTAAATTTACCAAACCAAGATTATAATTCAGTTAAAAATGATTTGGAAATGGTAAAAAAAATATCGCCTGAACATATATCCTGGTACTCTCTCATACTTGAAGAGGGATCAAGATTTTATACTTTAGATAAAAAGGGTAAGTTAGACTTAATGGATGATGATAAAGAAGTAGATATCTTTAATGAGGTAGTTGGCGAGATTGAAAAAATTGGATTAAAACGCTATGAAGTTTCAAACTTTGCAAAAGATGGCTATCAGTCCTTCCATAATAAAAAATATTGGGAGGGTGAGGGGTATATAGCCTTTGGTATGAGTGCTTCAGGTTATCTTTCAAATTATAGGTATACAAACACTAGAAATTTTATCCACTATAGCGATAGAATAAATAAGAAAATCCTTCCTATTGATGACTATAACTATATAGATAAAAATGAGCGTGAGATAGAGTATATAATTTTCAAATTAAGAGAAACCTCTGGTATAAACCTTGCTGAATTTAAGAAAAAATTTGGCCATGATTTTTTAGAAAAATATAAAAAAGAGATAGAAAGATTTGCTAACCAAGATTTTTTTATTATTGATCAAAACTTTAAATTTAGCCAAAAGGGAATGAATTTATCTAATGAATTTTTAAGATTAATTATTTAATCTTGACAGGGGGGTTTTACCTAGTATACTAATATTAGCAGTCGATACCAAAGAGTGCTAAAGGAGATAAGTTTGAATGATAGAAAACTAAAAATATTATTCTCTATCATAGACTCTTACATTATAGATGGTGAGCCGATAGGCTCAAAAAGCCTTGCAGATACCTACAAACTAGATGTATCTCCTGCAACAATCAGAAATGAAATGAGTTCCCTTGAAAAAATGGGCCTTATTGAAAAAGCCCACTCATCAAGTGGTAGACTCCCTTCTGATAGGGGTTATAGGATGTTTGTAGATTATATTCTTGAAAACGAAATGGAGGATATAGCAAAGGCAAAGAAAAGTGATACAATTATAAACTTACTTGATAAAAACTATCACAATGCAGAAGACATTGTTGAGACTGCAACAAAGATGCTAGCTGAACTTACAAATCTTACAGCGGTATCTATGACACACAAAAATGAAATAAAAAACATAGTAAATATGGAGCTTATCAAATTATCAGATAGACAATTGCTTTTATTAGGAGTGTTTGATAATGGCCTTATAGTCAAGGATAGTATATACCTTGATTATGAAATTACTACTGATGAGCTAATATTTATCAATAACGTTCTTAAAAAAACAATGGTAGGAACTGATATCAATGAGGTTTATAATAATCTAACTTTACTTGAAACAACTTTGCTAAATGATTATAAATCTTTACTTGAGATTATAGAAAAAAGGCTACAAAGCCAATCTTTTGGTAAGCAAAATAGAGAAATACAAATTGAAGGGCTTGGAAATATTTTTAATTTTAAAGAGTATGATGATTTATCCAAGGCTCGTGATTTTATAAAGCTATTAGATAGTAAAGAAAAGGTAAATAGTTTTTTGGCTAACAGCATATACGATACGCTTGATATAAGTATAGGATATGAAAATAAGCTTGATGAACTAAAAGAAAATACTGTGATTACATCATCCTTTAAAATAAATGATGATGTTGTAGGACACATTGGCGTTATAGGACTTACTCGTATAAATTATGTCGATGTTATTGCAGATATAATGATGATATCTAGACTACTTAATGATTGAAAGGGCTTAATGATGGATGAGAAAAAATTAAATGATGACAAGCTTGAGCAGGACCAGCTTGAAAATGAAGAATCTTTAGAAGAAGATGAAGTTATCGATGGCGAAATAATCGATGAAAATTATGAAGATTTCGCTGAAGATAAAGAAAATGAAGTAACCGATGAAAAACTTGAAGAGGATTTCAACGAGTTTAAGGACAAATATCAAAGACTACTAGCTGATTTTACAAACTATAAACAAAGAGAAGAAGCTAGTAAGGCAGATTTTAAAAAATTTGCAGTAAGTAACTTAGTAGAAAAACTTCTACCGGTTCTAGATAACTTTGATAGAGCCCTAAAAGATCAAGATCCAGATGATGGACTTGTAAAGGGAATTGTGATGACTCGTGATGAGATGCTAAATATTCTAAAAAATGAAGGATTAGAAGAAATTCCATCAGATGGAGAAGCATTTGATCCAAATGTTCACCAAGCAGTTTTAGCTGAAGATTCTGATGAAGTTAACAGCGATTATATAATAGAAACATTTCAAAAAGGTTATAAATTAAACAATAAAGTTATAAGACCAGCAATGGTTAAGGTAGCAAAATAGGAGGCTATTAATATGGCAAAAATTATAGGAATTGACTTAGGTACAACAAACTCAGCAGTAGCTGTTATGGAAGGTGGTTCTCCAGTAATAATTCCAAACAGTGAAGGTAATAGAACAACACCATCTATCGTAGCATTTACAAAAGATGGAGAAAGATTAGTTGGTGAAACAGCTAAAAGACAAGCAATAACAAACCCAGATAGAACAATCTCATCTATTAAAAGAGAAATGGGTTCAGATTATAAAACAGTAGAAATTGATGGTAAAAAATACTCACCAGAAGAAATTTCTGCAATGATTTTACAAAAACTAAAATCAGATGCTGAAAACTACTTAAATGATACAGTAACAAATGCTGTAATCACAGTTCCAGCATACTTTACAGATGCTCAAAGACAAGCAACAAAAGATGCAGGAAAAATTGCAGGCCTTACAGTAGATAGAATTATCAACGAACCAACTGCAGCTTCCCTTGCTTATGGACTAGATAAAGAACATGAACAATCAAAAATCATGGTTTATGACCTTGGTGGTGGTACATTTGACGTATCAATCCTAGAAGTAGGTGATGGAGTATTTGAAGTACTTTCAACACGTGGTAATAATAAACTAGGTGGGGATGACTTTGATAACAAACTAGTGGATTATCTTGCAAGTGAATTTAAAAAAGAAAATGGTGTAGATCTTACAAAAGATTTAACAGCTATGCAAAGACTTAAAGATGCAGCTGAAAAAGCTAAAAAAGAATTATCATCAACAATGACAACCAATGTAAACCTACCATTTATTACAGCTGTTGATGGTCAACCAGTTCACTTAGATATTTCAATTTCAAGAGCTAAATTTGATGAACTAACAAAAGATTTAGTAGATGAAACAAGAAAACCAGTAGAAGATGCATTAGCAGATGCGGGACTAAAATCATCTGATATTGACAAAGTACTTTTAGTAGGTGGATCTACAAGAATCCCAGCTGTTCAAGATTTAGTTAAAAACTTAGTTGGTAAAGAACCACAAAGAGACATTAACCCAGATGAATCAGTAGCACTTGGTGCAGCTATCCAAGGTGGGGTATTAACTGGTGAAGTAAAAGACTTACTATTACTAGATGTTACACCACTATCTCTAGGTATCGAAACACTAGGTGGAGTTGCTACAAAACTTATCGAAAGAAATACTACAATACCAACTAAAAAATCACAAGTATTCACAACTGCAGCAGATGGTCAAACAGAAGTAGACATCCACGTTGTTCAAGGTGAACGTGAAATGGCAGCAGATAACACAACACTTGGTCGTTTCCAACTAACAGGAATACCATCAGCAAGACGTGGAGTTCCACAAATCGAAGTAACCTTTGATATAGATGCAAATGGTATTGTAAATGTAACTGCAAAAGACCAAGGCTCTGGTAAAGAACAAAAAATTACTATCACATCATCTTCTAACCTAACAGAAGAAGAAATCGATAAAAGAGTAAAAGAAGCAGAACAATTTGCTGAAGAAGATAAGAAGAAAAAAGAAAGCATAGATGTAAAAAATAATGCTGAAAGCTTAGTATACCAAGCACGCAAAACTATCGAAGAAGCTGGTGTAGAGGGAGCTCAAAAAGATGAAATTGAAGCAGAAATCAAAAAACTAGAAGATGCAATTGCTTCAGATAACACAGAAGAAATCAAAGCTCAAACCGAAGCTCTTCAAGAAAAAATCTACTCAATGAGTGAACAAATGTACCAAGCAGCAGGAGCTAACGGTGCACAAGCCGGCGCTCAAGATGATGATGTAGTAGATGCAGACTACGAAGTTATCGATGAAGATGAAGAAGAATAATATTTGATTTTTAATAGCAAAGAAATTTAATCAGAGTATAATAAATTAAATAAAATAAAAAAGCTATTTCGTTTTGAAATAGCTTTTTTTAAGTCTAATTTAAGCATAAATGGAGGAAAAATGCAAGATCCATATGAAGTACTTGGCGTAAGCCGTGATGCTAGCGACCAAGAAATAAAAAGAGAATATAGAAAACTTGCTAAAAAATATCACCCAGACCTAAATCCAGGTGATGAAGAAGCAGAACAAAAGTTTAAAGAAGCAACTGTAAGCTATGAAATATTATCAGATAGTGAAAAAAGAGCCCAATACGATAGGTACGGATCAGCAGCCTTTGAAAATGGTGGAGCCGGTGGCTATGGTGGTGGATTCTCTGGCGGATTTGGAGATCTTTTCGGGGATTTATTTGGCGACCTATTCTATGGTGCTGGTGGAGGAGCCTCTAATAGGCCAACAAAAGGCAGTGATATCCAACAAATAGTAAAATTAAGTTTTGCAGAAGCAGCCTTTGGTATTAGTAAAGAAATACAAGTAAGACGCGAGGTAGAATGTGAAACTTGTAATGGAACTGGATCAGAAGATCAAAGCTCAATCCATACCTGCGATAAGTGTAACGGGGCAGGAGTAGTAAATGAAGTAAGCCAAACACCATTTGGTAGAATGAGTAGAACTGTTACTTGTGATAAATGTGGCGGTACAGGTGAAATCATAGATGACCCATGTAAAGTTTGCCATGGTGAAGGAACAGTTATCAAATCTGAACGCATAAAACTTGATATCCCATCAGGAGTTGAAACAAATAATGTTATGCGTATTACTGGAAAAGGAAATGCTGGAGAAAATGGTGGCCCATATGGTGACCTATATGTAGTATTAGATGTTGAAGATCATGAAATATTTAAACGTGATGGTTTAGATATTTATTATGATATGCCAATATCATTCCCAACAGCAGCCCTAGGTGGAGAAATAGAAGTACCAACACTCCACCAAACTACTAAATTTGAAATCCCAGCAGGTACCCAAACCGGGACTAAATTCAAACTTAAAAAAGAAGGAATTACAGATGGAAGAACAAAAAGAACAGGTGACTTGTACTTTTATGTAAATGTTGTAACTCCAACAAAACTTAATAAGGAACAAAAAGAAGCCTTAGAAACTTATGCCAATACTTTAGGAGAAGAAGTTAAGGCTCATGAAAAAGGATTCTTTGCAAAGATTAAGGACTTATTTGACTAATGGCAAATTCATTTAACATAATAACTCTAGGTTGTAAGGTAAACCAATACGAATCAGAAGCAGTAGAAGAACTATTTTTACAAAAAGGCTATGAAAAAGCAAATGATAATGCTGATATATATGTAATCAATACCTGTACTGTAACCAATATGAGTGATAGAAAAAGTAGGCAAATGATATCTCGTGCACGCCGTGACAATCCAGAAGCAGTAGTTGCAGTTATGGGTTGCTATTCCCAAGTGAAACCTGAAGAAGTAGCTGCGATAGAGGGAGTAGATATAGTCCTAGGTTCTCGTAATAAGGAAAATGTAGTAGAACTTTGTGAAGATGTTTTACAAAACAAAGGAGCTATTGATAAAATAATAGCTCCAAGTGAAACTAAAACTTTTGAAGAACTACAAATTTCTAACCAAACCGAAATGACAAGAGCCTATCTAAAGATCCAAGATGGCTGCAATATGTACTGCTCTTATTGTCTAATTCCCTATGCAAGGGGCAATATAGTTAGCCGCGACATACCATCAATTGTAGAAGAAACAAGAAGACTAGCTAAAAATAACTTTAAAGAAATAGTTTTAACAGGTATCCATGTATCAAGTTATGGAAAAGACTTTGACGATGGCTCTAGCCTAATAGATGTTATAGAAGCTGTGGCGAAAGTAGATGGTATAGAAAGAATAAGATTATCTTCTATGGAACCTAGACATATCTCTATAGAATTTTTAGAAAGAATGAAAGCCACAGGAAAAGCCTGTGACCACTTCCACCTATCCCTCCAATCAGGATCAGATGATATCTTAAAAGCTATGAATAGAAAGTATGATAGAGCCTTATATAAACAAAAGGTAGAAGAAATCAGACAAGTATTCCCAAATGCGGGGATAACTACAGATATCATAGTAGGTTTTCCTGGCGAAACAGAAGAAAATCACAAGCAAACTATGGATTTTGTAAATGATATTAAATTTTCAAAAACCCATTTATTTAAATTCTCTCCAAGAGAGGGCACTCGCGCTGCAAAAATGGGTAATCAAGTAAATGGTAATATCAAAAAAGATAGACTCCATGATTTAGAAAAAATTGAAGAAGCTAACAGAAAAGAATTTTTAACAAAGCAAATTGGAAAAGTCTTATCAGTTTTAGTAGAATCTAAATCGGACCTAGTAGGATATAGTGGAGGATACTCTACAAATTACCTAAAAGTAAATGTAAAAGAAGATATTCCTGCTAATTCTATTATAGATGTAAAAATTACTGAAATAATTAATGATGAGTTAGTTGGAGAACGCATTTAAAAAGACAGCTTATTTAGCTGTCTTTTTTAGTGGTTACTTTATATCTTCTAAAACTTTATCTATGTCAGTGTCTCCAGCTGCAATTTGAATTTCTTGGTTTTTATATCCATCACTTAAAAGTAATTTTGTAACTACCTTAGCTACATCACTACGAGAAATAGATTGGTCACCAGCAACTTTTGTTGAGTGTGTATCAGTAACCTCTATAGTTCCATGACCCCCATCATCATTTAAGCTTGATGGGTGAATGATTGTATAAGTCAATCCAGAATTATTTTTTAGATATAAATCTGCATAGTGTTTGCAAATAGTATAAGTTTTGATTGGATCATCTGGGTTTTCTACAGCTTCTCTAGATGAATCCCATGTAGAAACCATGTAGTATTGATCTACTCCTGCTTTTTTAGCAGCCTCCATAGTTTTTACTGCCCCGTCTAGGTCAACTTTTACTGTAGTTTCAGCACCACCTTTGCCACCAGCGCCTATAGTAAATAATATTTTGTCATAGCCTTTAAAACTTTCTGCCATATAATCTACAGAGTCTTTGGCTACATCTATAAGTTTTGCATCTATATTATTATTTTTAAGGTCTTCTAGCTTTTTTTCATCCCTTACGCTTGCGGTAAAGTCTGCATTAGATTCTTTTAAAAGTTCTGTTACTTTACTTCCAACTCCACCACCAGCACCTAAAATTAAAATTTTCATTATATATCCTTTCTCTTTCTCACTAAAAATATATACCCATTTACATATCTTATAAAAGATGTGCATTTATCAATGTAATCTGTTGACTCACTTTTTTTATTGTGGTAGAATATATACTAATGGGGGTGAAGTATGGATTGTGTATTTTGTAAGATTGCAGCAGGAGAAATTCCTACTGAAAAAATCTATGAAGATGAAGACATAATTGCCTTTAATGATTTGGATCCACAGGCACCTATCCATTTTCTTGTTATACCAAAAAAGCACATAACAAGCTTAGAGTCGGTAGAAGAAAGTGACAGCAAACTTTTAGGTGAAATCATGCTTGCTATTAGTAAATTAGCAGCTAAAAATAAGCTAGAAGGCTATAGAGTTGTTACTAATATCGGCGAAGACGGGGGACAGACTGTTCCTCACTTGCATTTTCATGTTCTAGGTGGCAGAGCATTTCACTGGCCTCCAGGCTAAAATGCTAATCCACAATAGAATCTGAAAAAATTTTTGTGTTATACGAGAGGGGGGATAGAGATGACAGAAATTAAAGTTGGAGAAAACGAATCAATCGATAGTGCAATTAAAAGATTCAAAAGACAATGCGCAAGATCCGGTGTACTCTCTGAATACAGAAGAAGAGAACACTACGAAAAACCAAGCGTTATCAAAAAGAAAAAAAATGACGCAGCTAAAAGAAAAAACAGAAAAAAATAATTGTATAATTTAAAGAACCCTTGGGTTCTTTTTATTTTGCCTATAAATAGGGTAGAGATACTATATAAACTTTTAAAGGAGCTATAAATGAAAATTTGTGTATACAAACCAAATACTCTTTCCGTAAAATATATAAAGCAGTGGGAAGAGGAAAATAATATAGAAGTAGATATAGTTGATGAGCCTATAAATGATGATAATATTTCAAGATTAGAAGATGCAGATGGATTGGTACTAACAGTAGCAAGTACACTAAGCGAAGATATTTATCAAAAAATTGCTGATTGTGGAATAAAACAAATCTCTATAACATCAGTAGGCTATGATAAGATAGATTTAGATAAGGCAGACGAGGCTGGCCTTATAATAACCAATACTCCAGATTATTCCCCAGAATCAATTGCAGAATTTACTGTTATGATGATTTTAAAACTTCTTAAAAAAGATAGCGAAATTCAAAAAGACATAGAGAATAAAGATTTTCGCTTTAGTCAGAATAAACTAGGTAAAACCCTAAGGGGCAAAACTGTTGGTATTTATGGACTAGGTACTATTGGTTACCTAGTTGCAGAAGGTTTAAAACCATTTGGAGTAAAAATCTTAGCTACAACACCTCATCCAAAATCTTATGCTAAAAATATAGTAGACTTTGTAGAATTTGATGAACTTTTAGAAAAATCAGATATTTTTTCTATCCATGCTGCACTCGTTGATGAAAACTTTCACCAGTTTGATAAAAAAGCCTTTAGTAAAATGAAAGATGGAGCATTAGTAGTAAATACTTCTCGTGGTGGTCTTATTGATACAGCTGCCTTATTAGATGCAATAGAGACTGGTAAAGTTGATGGTGCAGCGCTTGATGTTTATGAAAATGAAGAAGGTATTTATGGTAAAGATAAGCCAGACTATGAAGATGAAATATTTGATACTTTACTGAACCATCCAAAAGTTGACATGTATAGTCATGTAGCATTTTTTACAGATACTGCCCTAGAAAACCAAATTAAGTTTGCCTTAGATAGCGCATTAGAGGTTATAGAAACTGGGGATTCTAAAAATAGAGTAAATTAAAAATCGGGCGAAGTGCCCGATTTATTTATTTAAAGATAAGACATATTCATAGATTTCATTTTTTGAAAAAGAGCTTATTTCTTTTATATTTTTAACTATATCCTTCGTCCTAAGTCCCTCAGCTATTTGCTTTTTAATATCTTCTTCGTAAGCACTTATATCATCAATTTTGCTTTGAACTTTGCCAGATAAAATCAAAACGAACTCACCCTTTAAAGTTACATCCTCAATTTTTATATCAGCTATATCTACTAAGATGTATTCTTCAAACTTTTTTGTAAGCTCGCGGGCTATACAAAGCTTGCGATTAGCAAAGTATTTCTTAAAATCATTAAGAGTATTTTCTAAATTATGAGGGGTATCAAACAAAATAGCAGTTTTACTTTCATTTTCTAATTCTTTGTATAGTTTATTTTTATCACTATTTTTCTTTGGAATAAAACCGTAATATGAGAATTGGTCATTATCTAGGCCAGATCCTACTATAGCTGTTATTATTGAACTTGCTCCTGGCAAAATTGTGTATGAAATATTTTCTTCTATACATTTTTTTATAAGGATATGACCAGGATCTGATATACCAGGCATGCCTTGGTCAGTTATTATGCCGTAAGTTTTGCCTGCATTTACATTTTCTATTATTTCAATACTCTTACTTACTTCATTAAATTTATGGTAGGAGGTAAGTGGTTTATTTATGTCATAATGGTCTAGTAGTTTTTTGCTTTCTCTAGTATCTTCGCAGGCTATAATATCTACTTCTTTTAGGGTATTAATTGCCCTAATTGTCATATCTTCAAGATTTCCTATTGGTGTAGGGATAAAATAAATTTGATAGTCCATAAAAACTCCTTTAATTTATTGTATCAAAAAACACGCCTAAAACAAATTAGACGCGTTTTTAAAATCTTATTTATTGATATTTTCTGCTGCTGATTTACCAGAGATTCTACCAAAGATTACTGCTGATGAGTAAGCTCCAGATGTATCTGTTACTTCACCTGCTGCATATAAGCCTTCGATTATGTTATCTTCATTATCTAGTACTTGGGCTTTTTCATTGGCAACTATACCACCCTTTGTCATATGAACTGCAGGTGTAACTGTTACACAATATAATTTACCATCCGTATTTATTTCTTCTTCTGCTACTTCTTCTCTAAATGGATCATCGATTTCGCCTCTTACAGCTTTATTATAAGTATCAAATGTTTCTTTTAGAGTGTCAGTTTCACATCCGATTGCTTCTGCTAATGCTTCGATATTATCATATTCTGCTATATATCCTTTTTCTACTTGACTTGTTAGTCTGTAGAAAGAATCTCTTGCTGCTTCATCAAATATATAGTACACTGGGCGATTTTTCATCATTTCTTGACCGTATTCAACTCCACCGCTAGTTTCATCTATAAATCTTTCACCATTTTCATTAACAAATATAAAGTTACTATCAAAAGCACCGGTTAAATCACGTCTAGGGTCTAAGATTTTAGGGAAGATAGATGGTTTTTCCATATCGTCTAATTTTATGTTATGGTTTTTGGCTATTTCTACAAAGTCACCAGTTGCACCTATTTGATTAGATGTTGGTATTTCTTCAGCACCTTCGATATATTCTGCTAGCAATTCTGGGTTATTAGAGAAACCACCTGTAGCAATAACTGTAGATGTAGCATTTATGTTGTAAGTATTTTCTTTATCTTCAACTACTGCACCAGCTGCCTTGCCATCTTCTATAATTAAGTCTGTGGCTTTTGTTCCAGGAATTATTTCAATGCCTAGTTCATTTGCAGTTTCTTCAAGTTTTGTTTGGATATAGTCACCAGCATATTCATCTTCTTTGGCCATGTGGTTCATGGATCCATCTTCACCAAAGTTATAATCAAGTTCTATACCTTGATCTCTTAACCAACCATCAACCTCAAAAGCTCCTTCTGTTAAGGCATCTATTCTTTCTTCGCTATCCCATGATTTTTCTAGGTAATTTTCTTTGTATCCTTCTTTAGTAACTTCATTATTGCTTGCTTTCATAGCTTCAGAATTAGCCATGTCAAAGAAGTTCATGTCAAATTTACCGTTACCGCTTATGATATCCATTTTTTCGATAACAGTTACATTTTCTACACCGTCTTGTTTAGCTTGGATAGCTGAAGAAAGACCTGCAGGACCTGCTCCTATTACAAGTAAGTCTGTGGTTTTATCTTCTGCTTCAGCTAATTCTCTATCTTCTTCATAGCCTGTAGAATTAGTTACTTTTATAGAATCTTTTTCAAGACCTGCTTCTTCTAATGCAGCTAAAGTTGCTTGCTTAACAGCTGTTGTGGAGTAAGTAGCAGCTGATACTGAATCTACATCTGGGCTATTTGCTTCGATTATTCTTTCTTTGATGATAGGAAATGCTCTGTTTATAACAGCATCTGTCTCGTGATTTTCTATAAGTTCTATGTCTGAGATTTTGCCATCTGCAATTGTTACTTCTAGATTTAGTTCACGGTCATAGCCGTTAGCACTTGCCTGATATGTACCATCTTTTAAAGATGTGTTGGCTTCTTCTGCATCTTTTTCATTTTCTGATTGGTCAGTTTCTTCTTTACTTTCCTCGCTAGTGGCTTCTTCTACCTTTGTAGTTTCATCAGCTTGTTCACTTTGCTCAGTTTCAGCTTTTTGTTCAGTTGTATTTGCATTATTATCACAACCTACAAAAACTAAAGAAAGTGATAGGGCCAAAGCTAGTGTCTTTATTTGATCAATTTTCATACTTCCTCCTAATGTAATAAAAATTTTCAATAATATTTTAACACTTTAGAAAATATATTACAAATTATACATATTATTATAAACCGTTTATAACTTTCATATCTTTTGTATATGAGCCATTTTGATAGATGATTAATGGATCTTCGATTTTTAATCCATCATTAGCATTTTTTGCAAATTCTATAAGGATAAACTGGGGCTTTTTATCATAGGTTGATTGGACAAATTTAATTCTTTTTGGTTTTAAATTTCCAGATTCTTTAAAAATTTCTACCATACGTTCTGGTTTATGAATCATAAATAATTTGCCTCTATCTTTTAAGGTTTTATTGGCAAAATCAAAGATATTTTCTAAATTTAGGTATTTTTCTTGGCGGGATATAAGAAATTCTTCGCTTTTGTTACCTATATTATCAGTGATTTTGTAGTAGGGAGGGTTGGTAATTATATAATCAACTGCATTTGTACCGAGACTAACTTTATTTAAGTCTTCATTTATAATCTCAATATTATAAATTCCATTTAATTTTAAGTTTTCTTTAAAGAGTTTAGCCTTTTCTTCTTGGATTTCTATTGCATAAACTTTCTTTAAGTCATAGTAACTATTAGCTCCAAGACTTAAAATGCCTGATCCACTACCGATATCTATTAGCGTTTTATTTTTTTTCATTTTTGCAAAGTCCAGTAAAATTATGGAATCAACTCCAAAAGTATAGGACTTATCTACATGTATCATTTTTATATCTGTTTTTGGTATATAATCTAATTTTCTCATACAACTATTATAGTATATTTTTTGATAAAAAAAGAAGAGCCTAGGCTCTTCTTAATGGTTTATATTCTATTTTGTATATACTGATTTTAATTCGTAGTATTCTAGTAAACCGTATAAGCCACCTTCACGACCTATACCTGATTGCTTGTAGCCACCAAATGGTAGGTTAGGTCCCTTTGATGGAGTATTTACATAGCATTCACCAGCTTTTATTTCTTTTGCTACTTCTAGAGCTTTTTCATTTTCACCAAATACTGCTGAGGATAGGCCGTAATCTACTGCGTTAGCAACTTTAATAGCTTCATCAATGTCTTTTACTTTAACTATTGATAGAACAGGTCCAAAGATTTCTTCATCATGGATTGTCATACCAGGTTTTACATTGGTAAAAATAGAAGGTTTTACATAATAACCCTTACCAGATTTTTCTGGCACTTCACCACGAACTAAGTCTGCACCTTCTTCTAGCCCTTTTTCAATGTAGTGTTTTACTCTTTCAAATTGTTTTTCACTTGATAGTGGTCCTACTACTGTAGCTTCATCTGTTGGGTCACCAACAGGATAGTTTTCGTATTGGTTTAAGAACTCTTCTAATACTTCATCATAGATATCTTCTGTAACTACTGCACGGGATAGGCATGAGCAAGTTTGACCGACATTTTTATAAACAGTATTTAATACTTGTTCAACACCTTCTTTTATATTAGCCCCTTTTATAAATACTGCAGGTGACTTACCACCTAGTTCTAGAACGACTTTTTTTGCAGTATCCATACCAGCTTTGGCTGAAGCAGCACCACCTGCAAGCGATCCAGTGTAAGAAATCATAGCAACTTTTGGATGTTTATTTAATATATCTCCTACTTCTGATCCTTGGCCTGTTATAAGGTTAAATACACCCTTTGGGAATCCTACTTCATCAATTCCTTTTGCAAGTAAATATGCAGATAGAGGAGTATTTGTAGCTGGTTTTTGAACAACTGTACATCCTGATAAGAGGGCAGGAATCACTTTTTGGATAACTTGACCTAATGGATAGTTCCATGGGGTAATAGATGCTACTACTCCAATTGGTTCACGCAATAATATTCCACCTTCCATAGGTGTTTCTAGCTTAATATTTTGTACTTGTTCTATAAAAGCATCTGTACGGTCAATTTGTCTGCCAACTTGAGAGCCATGACCAACATGGGTTGGGATACCAAGTTCCAGTAAAATCAATTCGTCAAAATCATCTTGGTGCTCGTCCATCCATTGGTTAAGTTTTTTTACTAAAGCTACTCTTTCTTCAAGAGGGGTTTTTGACCAAGCTGGAAAAGCATCATAAGCAGCATCTACAGCTTTATTTATATCATCCTCATTAGCACTAGGGATTTTTGCAAAAATTTCTTCTGTAGCTGGGTTTTCTACATCTATAAATTCACCACTAGCACCTGCAACATATTCGCCATTTATATAAAATTTTTCATTGTTTAAAGTTTCTAATTTCATAATTCACCTCAGTTAAATTGTACCCTTATCCGATTTTGATAACCATATTATTTTTGAAAGTGCACTCAAAGTGTATAATAAATCTATAGATAAAATAGTTTTACATATGAGGAGGTTTTATGAAATATTTTGGAACCGATGGTTTTAGAGGAGAAGCAAATAAAGGACTAAATGTCTACCATGCTTTTAAAATAGGAAGATTTTTAGGAGATTATTTTAATAAAAAAAATGGTTATAGCGGAAAAATCGTAATAGGAAAGGACACTAGAAGGTCATCTTACATGTTTGAAGATGCTCTAGCAGCAGGTATTACTTCATCAGGAGCAAATGCCCACCTCTTACACGTAACACCAACTCCATCTGTATCTTATATAGCAAGGAGTGAGGATTTTGATTGTGGGGTCATGATTACAGCCAGCCACAATCCTTACTATGATAATGGAATCAAAATTATAGATGCTAATGGGGAGAAAATGAAAGATGATTTCCTAGAAAAACTAGAAGTCTATATAGATAGCGACATAAATGATATTGATCTTGCAGTTGGAGAAGATATAGGCCGTACTGTCGATTTTATAGGTGGTAGAAATAGATATATTGCCTTTTTAATCCAAACAGTAGATAAGTCTTTTGAAGGTATCAAAGTAGGACTAGATTGTGCAAATGGAGCAAGCTTTACCATTGCAAAACCAGTTTATGACGCCCTAGGTGCTGATACCTATGTAATGAATGATAAGCCAAATGGCTTTAATATAAATGTGGATGCGGGCTCAACCCATATCGAACATCTACAAAAATTCGTTTTAGAAAATAAACTTGATGTAGGCTTCGCCTTTGATGGGGATGCTGATAGATGTATAGCTATTGATAGTGAGGGCAATATTGTGGATGGAGATTCTATCCTTTATGTATGCGCTAAACATATGAAAGATGAGGGCAAACTTCCATCAAATACTGTAGTTACTACAGTTATGAGTAACATTGGCCTTTATAAAGCCCTTGATAATTTAGGTATAGAATATGAAAAAACCCAAGTAGGTGATAAATATGTTCACCAAGCCATGGATGAAAATGACTATGAAATTGGTGGGGAACAGTCTGGCCATATAATATTTAGAAAATATGCTACAACAGGTGATGGAATATTGACCTCTCTAAGGATAATGGAAGCTATGATTGATCAAAAATCTGACCTTAAGTCCCTAACTCGTGATTTAAAAATATATCCACAAACCATGCTAAATGTAAAGGTAAAAGATAAAGAAGCTACCTTAAATAATGAAGTAGTAAAAGAAAGGGTAGACCAAGTTACAAATGAGCTAGCAGATACTGGTAGAGTTTTAGTAAGAGCTAGCGGAACAGAACCACTTGTTAGAGTCATGGTTGAAGCAGAGACTGATGAGATTGCAAAAAATTCTTGTCAGAAAATAGTAGATACTATAAAAAAAGAAGGTTTGAGTATAGATGCGTGATTTTAAAACAGGCAGGCTTATAGATCCAAAGGAAAGAGTTTTAATAGTAAAAGATAAAGTTTATTCAAATGATAGTTTTGTTATTTTTGATACATCAAAATTAGAAGATTATCCTCCAGAAGTTTATTATGATAGGGAGGATATATATCTTGGAAAAATGTTTGATGAGGATGTTTATGTCCTACCAGATATAGAAGAAATTTTATTAGGTTATCAAGATCAATGTTTTTCTAACCATGACCTTGATGATTTAAGAAAATTTCTAGTAGCTAGACGCATATCTTTTTACGAGAAATTAGAAGAAATTTAAGTTGACAAAGCTATGTGGGGATGGTATTATTATCACTTGTAGGAATTATCCGTATATAAAATTAGGAGGTGTTTTAATGGCAGATAAAGTAAAATTAGAATGTACTGAATGCAAAAACAGAAACTATGATACTACAAAAAACAAAAAGACTCATCAAGAAAGACTTGAGTTAAATAAGTATTGCCCTTTCTGTAAAAAACATACATTGCATAGAGAAACAAAATAGGAGCAAATAATGGCAAAAAAAGATGAAGGTTTTTTCGCCTCTGTCAGCAGAGAAAGAAAAAAAATTCAATGGCCAGATAAACAAACTACCCTTCAATATACACTATTAGTTTTAGCTATTAGTGCTATAACAGGAGTTGTGATTTGGCTATTAGATATGTTATTTGCAAACCTATTAGGTTTCATAATTTAATGTAGGTGCATGATGACAGATTCTTTTGACAGAAACGAACCTTTAGAAGATCAAGCAGAAGCTGTAGAAGATACAGTAGAAGAAACAAGCGAAGCTTCTGAAAAGGCAAAATGGTATGTAGTTCATACCTACACAGGTTATGAAAATAGGGTTTGCGATAAGATTAGATCAATGATTGATAATGATCAAAACCCAGATATAATTGATGTAACAGTGCCAACAGAAGAATACGTGGAAGTAAAAAACGATCAGAAAAAAGTAAAAACTAGAAAATTATTCCCAGGCTATGTAATGGTAAAAATGAATGTAACCAACAAATCTTGGTACATCATTAGAAACACCCAAGGGGTAACCGGTTTTGTAGGCCCAGATAGAAAACCTGTGCCACTTACCCCAGCAGAAGTTAGAAAATTTGGTGTAAAAGAGAAAAAACCAATCATGGATATCAATGTAGCCGTAGGAGATAATGTAAATATCATTGCAGGTCCTTTTAAGGACTTTGTAGGTGAAGTTACAGAAGTAGATGCCGAAAAACAAACTATAAAAGCCTTTGTAGATATTTTTGGTCGTGATACTTCAATAGACTTAGAATTTACAGATATCGAAACAATTTAGTTTTATAACTGCTAGAACGTGGGAGGGCAAACCCCCGCTATGACCACAAGGAGGTAAATTATGGCAGATAAAGAAGTACAAGCAGTAGTTAAATTACAAGTACCAGCAGGAGCAGCATCTCCAGCACCACCAGTAGGTACAGCACTAGGTCCACACGGAATTAACATTATGGACTTTGTACAAGCATTTAATTCACAAACAGCAGATCAAGCTGGGATGATAATACCGGTAGAGCTTACAGTATTTACGGATAGAAGCTTTACATTTATTACAAAAACACCACCAGCACCAGTATTAATCAAAAAAGCTATCAACCTAAACAAAGGTTCAGGTGAGCCAAACAAAAACAAAGTTGGATCAATTAAAAGAAGCCAACTAGAAGAGATTGCTCAAACAAAAATGAAAGACCTTAATGCAGCTAGTTTAGAAGCAGCAGTAAGCATGATAGCAGGAACAGCAAGATCTATGGGAGTTACTGTAGAAGATTAGTGGGAGAGGCAACTCGATTTACCACAAGGAGGAATTAAATGGCAAAAAGAGGAAAAAAATATTTAGAATCTAAAAATTCATATGACAATACACTAGAATATGAATTAAATGACGCATTAGACATTGTTGAAAAATCAGCAAAAGCAAAATTTGATGAAACTGTAGAACTTCATTTAAAACTTGGTGTTGACAGCCGTCACGCTGACCAACAAGTTAGAGGAACAATCATCCTTCCACACGGAACAGGTAAAGAACAAAAAATCCTTGCTTTCGTAAAAGAAGATAGAATTGATGAAGCTCTAGCAGCAGGTGCAGACTATGCAGGTGGAGACGAATTAGCAGAAAGAATCCAAAATGAAAACTGGTTAGACTTTGATGTAGTAATTGCTACACCAGATATGATGGCTACAGTTGGTAAAATTGGTAGAGTACTTGGACCACAAGGACTTATGCCAAACCCAAAAACTGGTACAGTTACAATGGATGTAAAACAAGCTATCGAAGAAATCAAAGCAGGTAAAGTAGAATACAGAACTGACAAAGCAAACTTAATCCACGTACCAACAGGAAAAGTATCATTTGGTCAAGAAAAACTTGCTGAAAACATCAGAGCTCTACTTACAGCAATCGTAAAAGATAAACCAGCATCATCAAAAGGTAGATACATTAGATCAGTAACAGTAGCATCAACTATGGGTCCTGGTGTAAAACTATCACCTCAAAGAGTAATGGATTTAGTAGACAAAAAATAATTTGCAAAATTAAAAATCTGAGATATAATATCATAGTCAAATAAACAGGCTACCAAAGACTACGCAGACAGCAATGTTTAATAATTGCGTATAGGTGGGATAAATGAAACTTACATCCCCACCGGTGTAAGCATAATTAATATGCTTACTTTAGTGGGGATTTTTTAATACCTACCAAAAAGCCTTTAGGAGGTGAAATAGTGAGCGATAAAGCTATAGCAGCTAAACAAGAAGTTGTTAATGAAATTAAAGAAAAAATTGAAAACTCAAAATCTGTAACACTTGTTGGTTTTGATAGAATGGATGTTCAAGAAATCACTGATCTTCGTACAAAATTTAGAGAAGGTAACTCAGAATATAAAGTTTACAAAAACACAATGATGAGATTTGCTTTTGAAGAACTTGGATACAATGATATCGTTAGTGAACTAAAAGGAACAAACGCATTAATCTTCTCAAACGAAGATTCTGTTACAGGTCCAAAAGTTGCTGTTGACTACAGAAAAGCTGGAGATGATGAAAAAGAAAAACTTTTAATCAAAGCTGGTCTTGTAGATGGCAACATCCAAACAGGCGAACAAATGACTGCAATTGCTTCATTACCAAGCAAAGACGTTCTTTACTCAATGCTTGCAAATGTATTACAATCACCAATCCAAGCACTTGCTGGTGACCTTAATAATACAATTGCTAAAATTGCCCTTGCTCTTGATGCAGTACGCGTTAAAAAAGAAGAAAATGGCGAAGTAGCAGAAGAAGTAGAAGAAACTACAGCTGAATAAGAAGTAATAAAGTTATAATCAAGTATAAAAAACGCAAAAAGCGATGCTGAAGAATAAACAATAAAAGGAGAATTAAAATGGCAAGCGAAAAAGTAACACAATTATTAGAAGATATTAAAGAACTTACAGTACTAGAACTATCTGACCTAGTACATGCAATCGAAGAAGAATTCGACGTAACAGCTCAAGCAGCAGTAGTTGCAGCAGCTCCAGGAGCAGCAGCAGCTGGTGGAGAAGCAGCAGCAGAAGAAAAATCAGAATTTGATGTTGTTCTTAAATCAGCTGGACAAGCTAAAATCAACGTAATCAAAGTTGTTAAAGATGCAGCTGGTCTAGGACTTAAAGAAGCTAAAGCATTAGTTGATGGTGCACCTGCAACAGTAGCAGAAAAACTTTCAAAAGACGATGCAGAAGCTTTAAAATCTCAATTAGAAGAAGCTGGTGCAGAAGTAGAACTTGCATAAGTTTTTAAATAGTTTATTAAGAAGGCTCTCTTGTAGAGTCTTTTTTCTTTTAAATATTTTAAACATTGATTTAGTCTTATATTGCTGTATACTAATAAAAAGAAAGGGGTGCTATGGAAACTAAGCTTGAGGAGATGAAAAATCTCAATACCGAAAATAGAATGAATGAATTAAAAAAATTATTGGAAGCAAATGATATAAGATTATCCCATCAAAGACTTCTAATACTTGATTATTTAGTTTTAAATCACACCCATCCTACAGCGGAAAAAATTTATAAAGATTTAAAAGAAATCGATCCAGTTATATCACAAGCTACAGTGTATAATACGCTTAATCTTTTTTCTAATAAAAAGATAGTTAAAGAATTAGACTTTAATATGAATAGTAAGAGATATGAATTTAGGAAAAGATTTCATGGACATTTTATCTGTGAAAACTGTGGTAGTATAGGTGATTTTGAAGTAATCGACCATAAGCTACCTGATGAATTAGCTGATTACGACATCCAATCAGAAGAAATAGTTTATAGGGGACTATGTCCTAAATGCAAATAAAAAGACCTCAGCTGAGGTCTTTTTTTATTGGATTCTGTCAAAAAATACCATAGAATGTTCTATATCATGATACTGGTAGCCTAAATCAAAGGCTTCTTTTCTTTGGGCTGATGATCCGTGAGTAAAGGTATCCGCATTTACATTTCTGCCAGCCATTTCTTGGATTTTATCATCACCTATTGCTGCTGCAGCATTCATCGCTTCATCTATATCACCAGGCTCTAAGTATCCTTTCTCTTCTACATAGTAGGCAAATAATCCACCAAAATAATCCGCTTGCAGCTCTTGGGCTACAGAATATTTATTGTATTCTTTAGTAGATAAAGTTTGTCTAAGTTTATTAGTCTGCTCTAGGATACCTAGTTGATTTTGTACATGGTGGCCTACTTCGTGGGCTAGGACATAAGCAAAAGCAAAGTCACCGCCTGCCCCAAATTGATTTACAAGTTGATTATAAAAATCAACATCTATATATATACTCTCATCTAATGGGCAGTAAAAAGGACCCATATTTGATTGAGCAACCCCGCATGCTGACCTTGTACTCCCTGTAAATGGAACCATAGTTGGTTCTTCATAAGTTGCATTCATTTCTTCAAACTTAGCATGCCAAACATCTTCTGTATCTGCTAATACTACAGCTAAGAAATCTTCAAGCCTATCGCGTCCACCAGCTTGGTTATCGGTGCTAGACCTTTGATCTACTTGAATTTGCTCTTGGTATTGGCCTTGGTTATTATTGTCAGTTCCTACATTAGATCCTATACCTGTTAATCCTCTCATTAAGGCCATTAAAATAAAAAATAAAATGATACCACCCAGGCCTCCACGTCCACCTGTTGGTATAAATATAGGGCCACGGGATCCTCGTCTGCCACCGCCACCGCGAGTATTCATACTAGGACCTCGTCTTACATTTGAGCTCCTACGTCTATCTTCCCATTTCATATATTCCTCCATAATTTTTAATATATTACTTATTACCCAATATATGTAGCCTTTAATTATAATTAAGATTAAGTTAAATAGTATCTAATTTATGCAAATGTTTTCTTGACTAAATTATATTTCCATTTTATACTAAAATTACAAATATAAGGAGGGGTAAATGAATAAAAATTACCATTATGGACTGACATTATTTTTAGCCCTAGGTATTAGCTTAGCTCCAAATAATTTAGTTCATGCATCTGATGATACCAATAAAGAAGTTATAGAATATGATGCACAAAACTTAGATGATATACTTAATCAAAGTGCCACCGATTCCACTGAAGATACTTTAACTTTAGAGAATAATAATCTCGATAACCAAGACTTTAAGACAGAAAACTCTAGTGAGTTTAAGCCAGAAAAAGAAGTTGTCAAAGAAGATACCAGTACTAAAAGTATAGCTAAAGATAAGAAGATCGAAGATAAAATAGCAGATATGACTTTAGATGAAAAGATTGGTCAAATGCTTATGCTAGAATTTAGGTATTGGGAAGATGAAAATGGAGAGCTTAAAGAAGTTACAGAATTAAATGAGGATATCAAAAATGCAATAATTAAATATAAAGTTGGTGGGATTATTCTTTTTGCAGAAAATGTGCATGATACAGAACAAACTACAAAACTTACCCATAACATACAAAAAGCTGCTATTGAAAATGGTTTAGATCCTTTATTAATTTCAATCGATCAAGAGGGAGGTATAGTTGTAAGACTTGGAACTGGTACATCCTTGCCAGGCAATATGGCTTTAGGTGCTACAAAAGATAAAAAACTAGCCTACGAATACGGAAAAATTATTGCAGATGAAATAAAAGCCTTAGGTATAAATGTAAATCTTGCACCTGTTATGGATACCAATAACAATCCAAACAATCCCGTTATAGGCTTACGTTCAATTTCTTCTGACCCTAAGCTAGTGGGGGAATTGGGTTCAGAAGTTGTAAAAGGAATTCAAGATCAAGGAGTATCAGCTGCTATAAAACATTTCCCAGGCCATGGGGATACTGAAACTGATAGTCATTTAGGCTTACCAGTTGTGGATAAAACCTATGATGAAGTAGAAAAATTAGAATTAGTGCCATTTAAAAAAGCTGTTGAGGAGGGAGTGGATATGATAATGACAGCTCATATATCCTATCCAAAGCTTGAAAAAGACACAGCTATTTCAAAAAAAGATGGCAGTGTAGTTGGGATACCTGCAACACTTTCTGATGACATCATTACAGGAATTATCAGAGAAAAAATGAACTATGATGGTATTGTTATTACTGATGCTATGAAAATGCAGGCTATTGCAGATCATTTTGGAGAAGAAGATGCAGTTGTTATGGCTATAAAGGCAGGAGTTGATATACCCCTTATGCCAGCCTTACTTCAAAAAAATGCTGATTTGGAAAAATTAGATAATATTGTAGGCAGAATTAAAAATGAATTGGATTTAGGAAACATTACTGAAAAGCAAATTGATAATTCAGTATATAGAATCCTAGACCTTAAATATAAAAGAGGCATACTAGACTTAGATCAATATAATAAACCTTTGGAAGAAAAGATAGATAATGCTTTAAAAGTTGTAGGAAATAAAGAACACTTTGATAAACAAAGAGAAATAACAGATAGGGCCATAACTGTAACTAAAAATTTAAATGATACCCTTCCATTATATCCAAAGGCAGTAGATAAAGTTTTAATATACACCCCTTACGAAAATGAGATACCAGGATTTAAATATGGTTTTGAAAAGCTTCAAGCTGAAGGAGTTATAAACAAAGAAGTTGTCCTAGATGTATTTACCTTTGAAAATTATAAAGAAAATCCACATGAAGCAGAAGATTTAATCAAACAATATGCAAAAGATTACGATTATATAATAGGAGTTAGCGAAATAGGTAGGGCGGGACAATTAAGTAAAGATGAATGGCTAGCTCAAATTCCAGATATGTTAACAAGCTATGCAAAAGAAAATAATAAAAAGTCTACTATAATAAGTATCGGTAAGCCATATGATTTAGATAGGTATAAAAATTCTGATGCCCACGTCCTAGCCTATGGGTCAAAAGGAATGGATCCAACAGAAAAAGGTAAAGATCCAGTAAAAACTTTTGGTCCAAATATTCCATTTTCATTAGATGTAATATTTGGAAAAGTAGCATCTACTGGAAAATTACCTGTAGATGTACCAGGACTAACAGACAATTATGAATATAATGATGAGATAACATACAAACTAGGCTATGGTTTAGAAACAAAATTAAAAGGTGTAGAAGAAATAGCAAATAATACAATCGATAAAAAATTAGTTGATGATGTAAATGAGCAGGCTAATATTAAACAAAAAGTAAGAAAAAACAATAAAGCAAATAAAAATGAAAAATCTAAACTAAACCCTACTACAGGTATTAATGGTATGATAGGAATTATAGTAACCTTTGTTACAGCTTTATCAGCTTATATAGTTAGTAAAAAATTATAAATAAAAAGAGGACAATTGTCCTCTTAAATACGTTAATTTGCGTTACCAACGTGTTACCAATAGACACAAAAAACCGTGTTATATTCTATAATGTCAATACTGTAAGATGTTTAAATACTACAATTTAGACAAAAAAATGGAGCCACTTCCCGGCTCCGTTTATTGTGGATTTGCAACGTTTGTTTTGGTGGATTACCAACCTGCTACCAACGGAGGGATATCACATTACTAGTTCTAACTTATTTAATTCTTCTTGGTTAATTTCTATTTCGTCATCAATTATATAATACTTGTCTGTTGTAACTTCATCTTTATGGCCTAGCATATCTGATACTGGCCTAATTTCTACTTTTTTCTTTTTGGCTCTTGTTGCTAATGATCTTCTGCAGTCGTATGGTACGTGTTCTTCTTCGATGCCTAATTCTTTTAATGCTTCATCAAAATCTTTTCTAAATGTCGTGTCTGACATATGCTTGCCATTTTTTTCATATATATATCCGGTTGTGCTTTTTAGCTTTAGTTCTGCTAGTATTGGTCTTATTGTTTCTAGGATATATACTATTCTTTGCTTACCAGCATCTGTCTTTATACCAAAGTCTACTATAAGATTGTTTTGCATATCTATGCTGTCTACTTTTAGATTTCTATATTCGCTTGTTCTAAGTCCTGTTAGTGCCATGACTATGATGTGGTTTAGGAATGGGATTTGATGTCTATGTTTGTACATAAGTATTAATTCTTCATCGGTAAATGGATTTTTACCTTCATCACCTTTTGGTTTTTGTCCTCTAACTATTAGGTCTCTAGCTATATTTCTATCTACTAGTCCACATTCAATGGCGTGGTCATAGATTTTTACTAGTACAGTTTTCATAACTCTAATTGTGTCCTGGGAGTAGTCTTTGTGTAATAGCTTTCCTTTTACTACTTCATCATAGCCATTTGCAACTCTATCATTTATTACTGATTGAAGATCATATTGTACTATCAAGTTGATTGGCTTATTATGGTAGTCTATAAAGTGTTTAAAGTTTGTATTATATTTCCCCTGGGTTTTTAAGCTCAATTCTTGATAATCTGGTGTGTCTTTATATGACTCATAGACTTTAATTAGGGGTGCTTTTTTCTCCATAGGTTGTGTATAGTTTTGGAGAGCATCAAATGCTTCATTCCAGGTCTTAAAGTACCCTACTATAGTTCTATACTCTTTTCCGTTTATATCGTATTTCGCAGGCAATCTAGCGAGATAGGGGCTAACTCTTTTTTTGCCGCCTACTTTGCTATTAACCTTGGTTATACTACCCATTCCATTGGGTAGTTTTCTTCTTTTTGCCATGTGTACCTACTTTCTATTTTGTGGTACAATAAACAAGGATAGACGTACCCCGTCTATTGTTTTGGACTCCTAGCTAGATGGTTTGGCGACTTAAGGCTAGGGGTTCTTTTTTTGTTTTATTTAATATCTGTTGTCCATCCATATCCACAGTTGTTGCAAACATGGGCTGTCTTTATAAAGGTTTGGGCTTTTGCTTTTCTACTTATGGCTTTATATACTCTCCATAGTATCCACCATATACCAAAAAGGAATAGTTTGAATGCAGTCCACCACCAACCTATTATTATCCACCATAGTAGGCCGTGTCTTTTTCTGGCTTCTTCTATAGTTCCGGTTACGATTTGACTATGTACATCTTGGCTTTTACATTTTGGGCATTGCATATTTTCCTCCTAATTATTTCTATCTTCTTTTAATGCTTCATACACTTGATAGGTGTATAGACAGTCTGACATAGACCTATGGTCTTGATTTTCTCCTAGGTTATAATGTTGTATTAATGTTATTAACTTATGGTTATCTAGCTGGGGTAGTTTTTTCCTAGCTACTAGCATGGTATCTACAAGTTGGTGGTTTATGTTTTCTGCAAGATATGAGTTTATCATTCTAAGGTCATAAGTGATATTATGGCCTAGTAGTATTTCACCATCAATAAAGTCTAGAAAAGCTGGTAATACTTTATCTATAGTAGGTTGGTTAGCTACCATTTGGTTTGTTATGCCATGTATATCAGTAGCGCTTTTAGGTATGGCTATCTGTGGGTTGACTAGGGTGGTAAATCTATCTACTATATGTTTATCTCTTATTTTTACGGCACTTATTTCTACAATCTGATCTCTTTGTGCTGATAGTCCTGTTGTTTCTGTATCTATAACTGTGTAATCTCTTGCTGGGTAGTCTATATAGTTATATTTATTAATTCTATCTTTAAGATTTCTCTTGTAGTATATATTGTCTTTTTGTATTGGATTAGATTGGCTTATATCTTTAACTGCACTATCTGATATATCCTTATCTTTACTTGCAGGGTATTTATCTAATTTCTGTTTTATAAAGGTTATTACTTTTAAAATTAGTTTAAATAAGAGATACAGCAGAGATAGTAGGTATAGCAGTAACAAGATAGATGCTAAAGTTGTATTAACTTCATCTATAATTAGTATGGCTACCATTCCTAATACTATATATAAGATTATTTGTTTTATTGTCATCTTTTACCTTTATTTATTTCTTTTGCTATATACCCCAACCATTTCTCCTAGAATTCTTACATCTTTCATATCTTCTTCTGTAATAATTATTGGTTGATACTTATTATTTTCTGGTTGTAGTATTATTTGGTTGTCTGTCTTATAAAATCTCTTTAGGGTAGCTGTATCGTCTATTAGTACTGCACATATGGCTCCATTTTCTACTACTGGAGTCTGCTTGATGAATACTAGGTCTCCATCTTGAATATTTGCATCTATCATTGAGTCTCCATCTGCGTAGATTGCAAAATCCGCACTAATCATAGACGGATCAGTTATGAAGAAACCTTCAAAGTTTTCTTGACACATAATTGGGTCCCCGCAAGCTATCTGCCCTAATATAGGTATTCTCTCAATTCTATTAAATTTTATTATTTCCGGCCTATCTTCTAATAATCTTTCTGGACTTACATCATATCCCATTAGATATGTAGGACTTACATTTAATGCTTTTGCTATAACATCAATTTTATCTTGCTTTGCGTCATATTTATTTTTTAGCCAATCGCTAATTGATGATGCTGACACTCCAGATTTTTTAGCTAATTCTGCTTGTGACATATGTTTATCCATTAATAGCTGATTTAGCCTTTCTGAAAAACTTGATACTTTTTCGCTCATATCTGCCTCCTATATTTAAATAATACAGAAAACTTAATAAAAAGTCAATAGAAATTAAAAATAATAAAGAAAACTGTTGACATAGACGGAAAACCGTATTATAATAATTTTAAACTGAAAGGAGTAATGACTAATGGATGTAAAATATGATTACAGTACACTTAGAGGTTTAATAAGAAAAAATTTTAAAACTCAAAGTGATTATGCTGATTATATCGGGATTTCAACTGTAAGTTTAAATCAGAGACTTAATAACAAATTACCATTTAAACAAGATGAAATAGCAAAATCTATAGAAGGATTTAATTTAGATGCAGATATGATTGATGAGATATTTTTTTGCCGCGATATTACGGAAAACCGTATAAAAAGGAGTGCTATATGAAAGATTTAAAAATATTTGAAAATGAAGAATTTGAAATTAGAACAGTAGTCATAGAAAATGAACCCTTTTTCTCCTTAAGTGATACTTGCAAAATATTAGACATTAATAATTCAAGGCAAGCTAAAACTAGACTTAGTTCTAAGGGGGTCATTAGTAATGACGTCCTTACAAATGGTGGGAAACAGAAAGCTGACTTTATAAATGAAAGTAACTTATACAAGTTAGCTTTCCAAAGCCGTAAACCACAGGCTGAAAGGTTTACAGATTGGGTTACTAGTGAAGTACTTCCTAGCATACGTAAGCATGGGGCTTATATGTCAGAAGAGGTCATTGAAAAGACTTTGTCTGATCCTGATTATCTAATAAGGCTTGCTACTAACTTAAAAGAAGAAAGGGCTAAGAGAATGTTGGCCGAAGCTGAGGTGACTCGTAATAGGCCTAAGGTGCTTTTTGCTGACACTGTGGCTGCTAGTCAAAATAGTTGTTTGGTTGGTGAGCTTGCTAAGCTTATCAGTCAAGAGGCTATAAGGAGTGGCAGAGCTGATGTGAAGATTGGCCAGAATAAGCTTTTTGCATGGTTAAGGAATGAGGGCTATCTATGTAAGTCTGGAGAAAGGAAAAATCAACCTAGGCAGCAGTATATAGACCAAGGACTGTTTGAGATTAAGAAGGGGTCTTATGTTGATAGTAATGGGGCTTTGATTAATACTAGCACTCCAAAGGTGACTGGTAAGGGTCAGATATACTTTGTTAATAAGTTTTTGGGATAGGAGGGAGAGATGGAAAACATAGTGCTATCTGTAATTGTAAGTTTAATTGTTTGTATTTCAGTTATGAAAATTCATATAAATATACTTGAAGATAAGCTAAAAGAATTTTTAGATCAAGAAGAGAAAAACTTCTATGAACAATTAGAGAATGTAGAATTAATTGTTATAGAAGTTTTAGAGAATAGAAATTAATTAAAGGCAAATTCTACAAAAAGCTGCACCATAGGGAGTAATAGAAACCACACCTTTAACTATTTCTGGACGTTTGTAAGCTTCTGGATCATCGGGTGAAAGTTGATGCTGTAAGTTATATGCGATTTGTGTTTTAATAGTGTCTCTAAATAATTTGGTAGTTTCAAATGGCTTATATGCATCTTCATTTGTAAACCACTTCCCGTAATCTATTTCTATTAAACCTAGTCTGGATAGATTGGATAGAGATGATGATATTGCATTATAGTCATTATTGCTTTCATTTTCAATAAATAAGTTGGTGAATATAGATCTAAATCCGCCTTTATTAACAGGTAAATTAATCTTGCATATTTTGGCGCAACATTCAATGGATTCATAGATAATCTTTAGATTTTCAGCATCTAGTTTATTCATTTGCTTTATGATTTCAGAAAACGATGGATAAACTTCGTTAACTTTGCGAGAGTCCATTGAGGAAGCTATGAGATTTGCGAACATAGATCTTATTTCTTCTT